>Ga0102924_1001841_pt1 | contig 23826 bp, 15 predicted proteins | sample PaiPotPPM11metaG_FD_80116 | JGI IMG/M metagenome (GOLD analysis project Ga0102924, IMG submission 80116) | Iron sulfur acid spring bacterial and archeal communities from Banff, Canada, to study Microbial Dark Matter (Phase II) - Paint Pots PPM... ...
ACGCCTCCCCACCCCGCGGCACATCGCCTGCACTCATCGGACCGACACCCGAGCCCGATGACCCTGGACCCCCCCCGTTCCTCCCTGAAGCTTTCGCGCGTTGAGAAGGCCTTCGGTGGGGTGCGCGCGCTGCGTGGGGCCGACCTGGAGGGGCGCCCGGGCGAGATCATGGGGCTCTGCGGGGAGAACGGGGCCGGCAAGTCCACCCTGCTCAAGGTCCTCTCCGGCGTCCACCCCTTCGGCACCTATTCAGGCGACGTCATCCTGAACGGGGTCGTGCAGCGGTTCGCCTCTCCGGCCGACGCACGGCGCGCCGGAATCGCCGTCGTGTACCAGGAGCTCACGCTCGTCCCCGAGCTCAGCATGGCGCAAAACCTTCTGCTTGGACGGGAGCCGCGGCGCTTCGGCCTGGTGGACAACGCGAAGCTGGAGGCGATGGCGCGCAGGCAGCTCGCGCGCTTCGGTCTGGAGGACGCGATCGACGTGACCAAGCCCGTGGCGAAGCTCGGGCTCGGGCTGAGACAGATGGTCGAGATCATGCGCGCCCTCCCCGACGACCCGCGCGTGCTCGTCCTGGACGAACCGACGGCGGCGCTCACGGCGCGCGAAGCCTCGCTCCTGATGGGCTGGCTCCGCTCGCTGCGGGATCAGGGCACGACGTGCGTCTACGTCTCGCACCGCCTCGACGAGATCTTCGCGCTCTGCGATCGGATTACGGTCCTCCGGGACGGGCGCACGGCCGCGACGCTCGTCACGAGCGAAACCACGCCGGAGCGGGTGGTGCGCGCGATGATCGGTCGCTCGGTGGACAGCAGGCCGCCGGCGGCGGCGGCGGCCTCGACGGCGGAGGCGCCGGCGCTCGACGTACGGGACCTTCACGTTCGCTCGGCACCTCGCGCACATGGAAACGGCGACGGGACGAAGGGGGACGCTGTGTCTGGGGTCTCCTTCTCCCTCCGGCGCGGCGAGATTCTCGCGGTCTGCGGGCCGATGGGCTCCGGACGAACGGCGCTGCTCTCGTCGCTGTTCGGCTGCGCACGCGCCGGGACGACCGGGCGAATCGCCGTCGATGGCAGTGAGGTCCACATCGATTCGCCGCGCGCCGCGATCGAGCACGGGATCGCCTTCGTGCCGGAGGACCGAAAGTCGGCGGGGCTGGTGTTCGGGATGACGGTCGCGGAAAACCTGGCGCTCCCGGTGCTGGAGTCGACCGACGTGATGGGCGCCACGGCGCGCGTGGGGCTCGTCGATCGCGGGGCCGAGGCGCGCGTCGCCGCCAAGCGCATCGAGGCGCTGCAGATTCGAGGCGAGGCCGCGGCGAGCGTCGCGACGCTGTCGGGCGGAAACCAGCAGAAGGTCGTCCTCGGCAAGTGGCTGGAGCGTCCACCGCGGATCCTGCTGCTCGATGAGCCTACACGAGGAGTCGACGTAGGGGCCCGAGAAGAGATCCACGGGATCCTGGAAGAGTTGGCGCGCAAGGGGGTGGCCATCCTCTTCGCGTCGTCGGACCTCATCGAAGTGCTGCGCCTCGCCCATCGCGTGCTGGTGCTGCAGAACGGTCGAGTCGTCGGAGAAATCGACGGTCCATCGGCGACGCAAGAGGCTATCGTGCGCCTGTCCACGGCGGGGTCGTCCGGCCGAGAATCCATTGTCGACCACACCCGAGTCCCGGCATGATTCACGCGCTCCTCCCCATGAATGCGCGACGGGCGCTGCCGCCGATCTCAGAGTTACGTCATTCCCGCACGCTGCGGACCGCCGCTGTGCTGGTTTTCCTATGGTGCGTCTTGGCCGTGCACCCGGGCACCCGCGAGGCCTTCCTCACGCCGGAGAACCTGAGCAACGTTACGGCCCAGATCTCGGAGATCGTCATCATCGGCGTCGGGATGACGTTCGTCGTGCTCACCGGTGGGATCGACCTCTCGGTCGGCGCCGGAATGGCCCTGTTCGGGGTGGTCGCCGCGACCCTGCAGATCGACCACCACCAGCCGGCGGCCGTCGCCGTCGCCGCCGCGATCGGCGTGTCGGTGCTCGTCGGGCTCTGGCACGGCTTTCTGGTTGCGAAGCTCAACATCGCGCCTTTCATGGCGACTCTCAGCGGCTTCCTCGCCTATCGCGGGCTCGCCTTGCTCCTGTCGGACGCGCGCGGCCTGTCCCCCATGGGGACGGACTTCGCCCTCCTCGGCGGCCGCATTTCGCCCTCGGCGTCGATCGCCACCTGCATCGCCGGATTCGTGCTCGCGATCGCGATCCTGGTCGAGACCGACCGGCGCAGGCGCGCGTTCGCGCTCGCAGCGCCGAGTCCCTGGCTGCGTGCGATGCAGGGCCTGGTGATCACCGCCGTGTTCCTCTGCCTCCTGTGGATCTACCGCGAGGGCATGCCCGTGCCCGTGCTGATCGCGGCGATCGTCACGCTCGTCGGAGGGGTGCAGCTGCGCTCGAGCCGTCTCGGTCGCTACGCGTTCGCGATCGGAGGAAACCCGGAGGCCGCGCGCCTGTCGGGCATCCCGGTCACGCGCGTGAAAGTGAGCGTGTACCTCATGACGGCCGTCCTCACGGCCGTGGCCTCTCTCGTCGCCGCAGCGCGCACGAACGGCGTCACACCGGGCAACATGGGGCTCAACCGCGAGCTGCACGTCATCACGGCGGTCGTCATCGGCGGGACGAGCCTCTCCGGGGGACGGGCGACCATGCTGGGGACGCTCCTCGGAGCCCTCATCTTCGGCACGCTGTCGAACGGGATGAACCTCCTGAACCTGAGCTCGAACTGGCAGCTGATCCTGACGGGCATGATCCTGCTCGGCGCGTCGACGCTCGACTCCTGGTCCACCCAGCACGACGCGCCATGAACGCCTCGATTCAAGTTTTCCTCTTGCTTACGTCGTCGGTGGCATTGCCCGGCTGCGGCAAGAGCATGGCGAGGGCCGACGCCGCCGAGACCGCGGACAACGGCGCGGGCAACCGGCGCGTCGCGTTTCTTCTCTCGACTCTGCAAGAGGAACGCTATAAGAAGGACCAGCAATATTTCGAAGAGACGGCGCGGAAAGAGGGACTCACCGTTTTCACCCTTTCCGCGGACAACGACAACGCTCGCCAGCTTTCGCAGGTCGAGGACACGCTGGCGCGCAAGACGCGCGTCCTCGTGATTCAGCCCACCGACAGCGCCGCGGCCGGCGGTTACGTGGCGAAGGCGCACGCGCACGGCGCCAAGGTCATAGCCTACGATCGCTCCGTCCCCGGGGCCGATTTCTACGTCGCGCACGACAGCTATCGGGTGGGCGCGCTCCAGGCGGAGGAGGCCATCAAAGCGACCGGCGGGAGAGGCAACTACGTCTTGCTCGACGGCCAGTCGGGTCACAGCGTGGCGACCGAGATCGCGCGCGGGTACCACGAAACGCTGCAGCCTTACGTCGACACGGGCGCCATCTCGCTCGTCGTCGAGAAAAACCACGACGCATGGCCGCCGGAGCAGGCTCTCAAGACGGTGGAAGACGCAATATCGAAGACCAAGGGAAACATTCAGGCGATTCTCGCCAATAACAGCGGGATGGCGCGCGGCGCCGTGCAGGCCGTGCAGGCCGCCGGTCTCGGCGGGCGTCACATCTTCATCGCGGGGGCAGACGCCGACGCAGCCAACGTGAACTACGTGTGCGAGGGCAAGCAGAGCATCGAGGTCCTCAAGGCCATCGAGCCCCTCGCGACCGAGGCGGCAAAGGTGGCCGCCTCGCTGCTCGAGGGCAAGACAGTCGACGCGGGGACGAACGCGCAGGGAGTGCCGGTCGTCTTCGTTCCCGTGATGCTCGTGACGGCCGAAAACGCGCGAGCGCTGTTGATCGATACGGGTTTTCATAACGCAGCCGATTTGCCCAGCTGCAAGTAGAGCCTTGGAGGTTCCGATCGTGCCGGAAGACATGCACAAAGCACATACCCCGTCCGCCCTCGCCGTTGCAGCCAGCGCCGTCCTCATTCTCGCGGCGACGATCGCAGTGGCGTGCTCGCACGTCACTTCGGATGGGCAAGTAACCGGCTACCCGGGCGGCGATGGCGGGGTCACCTGGCCCCTCACGTTCGACGGCGGGACGTACGAAGTCGACGGCGCTCCCCCCACCGTGAACAAGATGGCGTGCACGGACCAGAAGTACGCGGACCCGTGGACGCCCGGCTACAGCATCGACCCGAAGGTGGAGAAGCAGGTGGGCAATATCGTCGCCGAAATGACGGTGACCGAAGCCGCCGATCAGATGCGCGGGACGACGAACGGCGGCGGCTCCAACTACGGGGACATCTTCCGTACGTACGACAATCCGGGCAAGAACATCCGCGGCTACCACTTCCGCGACGGGCCGCGTGGAGCGTGCCTGAACGCCGAGCTGCCTGCAGGAGGCGACGGCTTTTCGACGGCCTTCCCGGTGCCGGAGGCACGGACCGCCGCGTTCGACATGGACCTCGAGTACCAGATCGGCGAGGCCATCGGCGAGGAGGTGCTCACCTCCGTCGACCCGCTGACCGGTTCGCCCAATACGATGGTGCTCGCGCCGATGATCAACGTTCTGCGTCACCCGCTCTGGGGCCGCGCGCAGGAGACCTACGGCGAGGACTCCTTCGAGATGGGGCGACTGGGGACGGCGTTCGCGGCGGGTGCGCAGACGTACATTCCGGCCTGCGCGAAGCACTTCGCCGCGTACGACATCGAAGATGGCCGCGCGAGCAACAACTCGGAATTGGACGAGCAGACGCTCCGCGAGCACTACACCCCGCACTTCGGCGCCGTGATCCGCGACGCCGGCGTCTCGTGCATCATGGCCTCGTACAACCTCGTCCAGATCGGGCCCGGCGCAAACCCGACCAAGACGACGATCGACAAGCACCTCTTGACCGACATCTTGCGCGACGACTTCGGCTTCAAGGGCTTCATCTTGACCGACTGGTGGGCGATGCCGCCCGGAACCGCGTTCGCAACCTCGGACGCGCTCCAGGCCAATGCGGCGGCCGGTGTGTACGCCGGTTTGGATATGGAGCTGCCCTGGTCCTACAACTACCAGCAGCTCGAGGCCCTCGCCGCGGCCACCGGCGGGAACATCGGCGCGATCCCACCGTCCGCGATTTACGCGTCGGCGACGAGGATCCTGCTGGAGAAGTATCGCTTCAACGTCGGGGATCTCGTATCTCGGACCGTCGGGATGCGCGCCCCGACGACCACGTTCACCTCGAAGTACTCGATCGCAAACAACGACGCGCACATCGCGCTCGCGCGCCAGGCGGAGATCGAGGGCGCCGTACTCCTCAAGAACGACAACAACACGCTGCCGATCAACACCAGCACCGTCAAGACCATCGCCGTCGTCGGCGCGCACGTCGATTTTCACGTTCCGTTCGGAGGTGTCGACGATTCGATCGACTTCTCGGATTCACGACGAAGCCTGGCCGGCGGCGGACAATTTCTCGTCGGCGACCTGGGCAGCAGCCGTGTCTACTCGGATCCAGCCAAGAGCTCCGGGCCGTTTGACGGGGTTTCGGCGGCTGCGGGCAGCGGCATCACGGTCATTCAGGGCGACGACAGCATCATGGCCGACGCCAATACCCCCAGTTGCATGGCCCCCACATGCTGTCCGACATGCGCTGAAGACGCGGCGATGAAGGCGGATTTCGTGGTCGTCGTCGTGGGGTTGACGCCGGAGGACGAGGGTGAGGAGTACACCGGCGCCGGCGATCGCTTCTCGCTCGCGCTCGACGCGAAGTGGGCATTGCGCACCGGGAACCCGGAAATCCAAAACTTCCAGAACAACCTGGTCACCAAGATCGCGGCGCTCGGCAAGCCCATGGTCGTCGTCATCGAGGCAGGATCCGTCATCGACATGCCGTGGCTTTCGAAGGTGCCGGCGCTCGTGATGGCGTGGTACCCCGGCATGGACGGGGGAAACGCGCTGGGGCAGCTCCTCCTCGGCAAGGCCAACTTCAGCGGCAAGCTCCCCATGACATGGCCGAAGTGCGAGCCGCACCCCGACGGAGCCGTCTGCGGCTGCGCCGCGACCGACGCCGCTTGCAAGCAGAACTGCTGCACCGGGTTGGACGACGAGCCGCAGTTCCGGGGGGCCACGACGACTCCCTTCGACTATTATGTCGGCTATCAGTACTTCGATCACTACATGAAGCAGCCGGAATTCGCCTTCGGGCACGGCCTTAGTTACACCACCTTCAAGTACTCGAACTTGCAGGTGCCATGCAGCACGGTGACACCGAACGGCGTCGTCTACGTACAGGCAGACGTCACCAACACGGGTGCCGTGGCCGGGGACGAGATCGCGCTTCTCTTCACGTCGTATCCGCAGGCCACGGTGCGTAGTCCCGCGAAGGAGCTCAAGGCGTTCCAGCGGGTAACGCTGAACCCCGGGCAGACCAAGCGCGTCACGCTGCCCATACGCCTCGCCGATCTCAAATACTGGGATACGAACGCGAATGCCTGGCACCCTCGGACCGGGGTCGTGCAGATTCAGGTCGGAGGGAGCTCCGACAATCTCTCTCTCTCAGACATGATGACTGTGGTTCAACCGCCGCAGTAGCTACGGCGCGTCGCAACTCGCCGCGTACCGTTCGCCGGGGAGGCTCTCTGCGGACTGGATACGTACATCCGAAGGCCAACTCCAGCGTGAGAAAAACCAGAATGAGAATCCGCGTCCCTACCGATTGTTTCCGCCGAATCGCAGCTGCCAGTGCGTGGCTCACGGCATGCGCCACCGCCGGTCCGGCCTTCGCGCAGAGCGCGCCACAGGCGCCCGCCGCTTCGCCCCCGCCGGCCGCAACGACGGCACCCACTCCGGACGCCCAGGCGGAGCCCGCTCAGGGCGGCGGCGCCCAGAGCGGCGACACCGTGTTGGGGGTCCCGTTCCTCCAGCGCTTGCCTCCGTCGGCGTTTCCCGAAGATCGCAAGCGCGGGCTGTTCGGCGGCTCGCTCTGGTCGGAGTTCACCGACCTGCAATGGCCCTACTATCCCAAGACCGGCATCGGCGTCTCCGGCTATGTGTGGATGGACTCCGGCTACGAGCACATCGACCGCAGCCAGAACCCGACGGAGCAGGGGACCAAGTACTGGCTTCAGCAAGGGCGCCTCGTCCTCCGCGTGACGCCGACGTGGTCCGACGGCAAGTACTTCGTCCAAGGTCAGGCGGAGCTCGTCGGGAACAAGGATCAGTCACAGGCCCAGCCCAACATCGTCGACGTCGACGACGTGTGGATCAAGGCAGGCAAGTGGAAGTCGTGGGACGTGCAGTTCGGCCGCTATCAAGGGTGGGAGGTCTACCACTTCGGCATGGGCATGGACCTCTACACGCTGGAGCGAAACGGCGCGATCGACAACCAGTACAGCGTGCCCAACATCTACGGCGTGACCTACGCGTTCTATCGGCCCGCGGGCGTCGGCCAGGGGGCCCTTCACATCTACCCGGCGGACTTCTTCCGCATGGAACTCGGGACCCAGTTCGGCAACGAGTTCGGCGAGAACACCCTCGCGGTGCGCCCGGTCGGGATCCTCGATTTCGGGCCGAAGTCCGACGCGACGGGGACGACGGTGCGTCTGCGAATCAAGGGCGGAGCCGAGTGGAAGAACCTCAGCGGCCAGGCGGACCAGGCCAAGGACTACACGAACCAGCGCGGCGCCGGCGGTGCGATCCAACTCATCATCGATCCGATCGTCGAGCTCGGGGTGAACGCCGCGTACGGCCTGGTCGATCACGTGGCGCAGGACGGCACGGCCGACAAGCAGGGCAGCTACGACACCTACAGCGTCGGCGGCTTCGCCAACGTACGGATCGTGGGCGACCTTATGGCGGGCGCCGGCTTCAACTTCACGCGGCTCGAAGACCAGCTGTACGACCCCACGGAAGGCCGGTACGAGATCTTCCAACACACGCAGACGTTCGTCGCGCTCCAGTACATCGCGGCCAAGCAGCTGATGATCAAGCTGGTCGGCGCGTACGCCAACGGCTACTTCGAGCCCAACTTCAACGCGCCCGTCTTCCACAACGAGATGCTGAGCGGCCGCTTGCGCCTCCAGTACCTGTTCTGATTGCGACGTCGTTCGGGAGCTGACCCCGTGCCGGGGCTGGCAGAAGGACCGGATCTCCTGAAAGGTGGTGGGCCTCCTTTGACGCGGTGGCGGCCTTTGGTACGGTCTGCCATCTGCCTTGAACGCACCCGACCTTACGACGCAGGTCATTGAACACGACGGAAAGCTGGAGTTTCCGGCCGTCGAAGTGCGGGTTCTCGACGGCCCGGATCGGGGAGCGACCCATCAGGTTGGCCCGAATGGCGTCCGGATCGGCACGGCCGTGGGCAGCCAGCTGCGCCTGACGGATCGCACGGTTTCGCGCCTTCACTGTGAGCTCCGCGTCGCGGGCGCGGCCGTCCGCGTGGTCGATTCGGGCAGTACCAACGGCACGTTCGTCGACGGCGTTCGCGTCTTTTCCGCGGAGGTCCGCTCGGGCTCGCGCATCCGCATCGGCGAGACCGTCCTTGGGATCAGCACCGGGCAGGAGCGCTACACAGTCGAGCTCTCCCCGCGCCATCGCTTCGGGGACGTGGTCGGCGCCAGCGTCGAGATGCGCCGCCTTTATGGCGTCCTCGAGAAAATCGCCCCCACCGACAGCTCCGTCCTGATTCTGGGCGAGACGGGCACGGGGAAGGAGCTCGTGGCGCGCGCCGTACACGATGCGTCGCCCCGGGCGAAGTTCCCGTTCGTCGTGGTCGACTGCGGCGCCATCGCGGAGAATCTCATCGAGAGCGAGCTATTCGGCCACGTGCGCGGCGCGTTCAGCGGGGCGCTCACGGATCGACGCGGCCTGTTCGAGGAAGCCAACGGCGGCACGCTGTTCCTCGACGAGATCGGCGAGCTCCCCCCCGCGCTGCAGCCGCGCCTCTTGCGCGTCCTCGAGACGTTCGAGGTCCGCCGCGTCGGCGCGAACACGAGCCGGCAGGTCGACGTCCGCGTCGTGGCCGCGACCAACCGGTCCCTCGCCCGCAGCATCAATCTCGGGACGTTCCGCGACGACCTCTACTACCGGCTCGCCGTCGTCGAGATCGAGCTGCCTCCGCTGCGCGCCCGTCCGGAGGACATCCCGCTGCTCGCGGAGGTTTTTTACCGCCGCTACGCCGGAGAGAACGAGAAGCCTCCGCCGGAGCTGCTTGCGTCGCTCTCCTCGCGGGCGTGGCCGGGCAACGTCCGCGAGCTCCGCAATTTCATCGAGAGGAGCGTGTCGCTCGGATACTCGTCGTCCTCTCCCCCGGCCACTGCGCCGCGAAGAGCGGAGGCCGAGGCCCCCGCCGAAGCGCTGGTTCCGGTCCACCTGCCGCTGAAGGACGCGCGGGCCGCGTGGACCGAGCAGTTCGAGCTGCTCTACGTCCGTGCGCTGCTCGCAAAGACGGGCGGCAACGTGACCCGCGCCGCGGAGCTCGCCGGCATCAACCGGCGATCGCTGCAGCGGCTCATCGCGAGCCTGGGGATCCGCGAGCCGACCGACTCGCCGCCGAGCATCCCCCCGCCGCCGCTGCCGAAGTCCGGCGGCAGCTGACGGCACGCCTCCGGCTTTGCCGGAGCGTGGTCGAGACCTGGACGGCACGTCTCCGGCTTTGCCGGAGCGTGGTCGAGACCTGGACGGCACGTCTCCGGCTTGACGCGATTCCTCAGCGCGGGTCGCGCGGCCCCGGAGCCCGCAAGAGGCCCAGCGCCCGCTCGAGGACTCGGGCCACGAGCCCGCCGGCGTGGCGCGCCACGGCCGGCTCGACGACCGTCCGCACGTCCTCCGGCGTCGCGCCGCGCCCCGCCCCTCGCCCGGCGCTGGCCGTCTCGCGCTCGAGGCGCGCCAGCATTTGACGGCGTTCGCTGAGCGAGGCCTCCGCGAGCGAATGCACCCATTCGGCGATTTCGACGGCGGTCGCGGGCCGTACCGCCTTCTCGAGCTCGAGCGCCATGGCGCGCGCCGATTCGAACCGCCGATCCTGATCGCGGTCCAGCCCCTTCAGCGTGATGGCGTCGAGGGCGGCGGGGATGCCGGGCCGGAGCGAGCTCGGAGCAGGCACCTCGTCGTCGAGGATGCGCCCCAGGATCATGCCCTCCGCCTCGCCGTCGAAGAGGCGTTCCCCGCTCAGGAGCTCCCAGAGAAGAACCGACGCGCCGTATACGTCCGTGCGCCGGTTGACGACGCCGCGCTGGATCTGCTCGGGCGCCATGTAGGGCAGCTTCCCTTTGAGCTGGCCCTCGCGCGACACGTTCGAGCGGCTCTCGGCCTTCGCGATGCCGAAGTCGATCACGCGCGCCACGCCATCGCTCCCGACGAGGACGTTCTGGGGCGACACGTCGCGGTGTACGAGCCCGAGCAGCGCGCCCTGTTCGTCGCGTGCCTCGTGCGCGGCGTGCAGCCCGTGCAGAACCGAGGCGGTCACCGCGACCGCGATGGGAACCGGGATCGTGATCTTGCGATCGTGCGTGGCCCGCCAGAGGCGAGCGAGCGACTCCCCGTCCACGTATTCCATCACCAGACTGAGCTCGCCCTCCTCGGCGTAGACGTCGAGGACCGGGACCACGTTGGGGTGTCGCACACGGCTCGCGAGGCGCGCCTCGTCGAGAAACATGGCGACGAACGCGGGATCCTTCGAGAGCGCGGCGTGCAGACGCTTGATGGCCACCGTGCTCGTGAAGCCGAACGGTCCGAGCATCTTTCCAAGGTGGACCGTCGCCATCCCGCCCGACGCGATCTCGTCGTGCACCGCGTAGCGTCCGCGCTCGCCCGTGCGAGTGGGCGGCGTCCCCTTGAGGGTCTGGGCCGTCTTCCCGTCGCGCAGGACGATCACGCGGTCGCAAAGGCCGATGACGTCGTCGAGGCGATCGGAGACGTAGATGCACGAGCGCCCTTCCTTGTGCAGCGTGCGCAGCCATCCGAACAGCCGTTGCCGCTCGTGCGGGGTGAGAAGGGCCGCCGGCTCTTCGAGAACGAGCACCACCGCCCCGTTCAGCAGGGCCCTCAGGATTTCGAGGACCTGCTGCCAGCCCATGTCGACCTGTCCGACGGGCGTCGCCGGATCGAGCCGGTCGGCGAAACCGAATCGCTCGAGGTGCATCCGAGCCTCGACTTCGAGCCGAGCCTCGTCCACGAGGCCGTACCGTCGCGGCTCGCGCCCCAGCATGAGGTTATTCGCGACGGACAATCGAGGGACAAGGACGGGCTTCTGCCGGATCACCGCCACGCCCGCGCGCCTCGCGTCCGCCGTGGACGTCCACCGTTGCTCACGGCCGTCGACGAGCACCGCGCCTCGGTAGCTGCCGTAGGGGTGAACTCCCTCGAGAATTTTTACGAGGGTAGATTTTCCTCCGCCATTCTCGCCACAGAGGCCGACAAGCTCTCCGCGCTCGACGCTCAGCTGGGCGCCGTGCAGGGCCTCGACGCCGCCGAAACTTGTCTCGATGGCGACGAGCTCCAAAACCGGGGGAGTATGCGGGTCTGCGCTCGCATCGGATACCCCCCTCCCTGCGTCGCCGCCGCGTACCGCCGGCACCATTCGCTTAAACTACATCGGCCTGCGCCAAACGCCGCCAAATCCTTGTTACGCAAAAAAACATCTGGCGCAGCATAGGGGCTCGGTGCTCACGCAAGCGCTGCGGGGTCGCCAACGTGGTTCTCGGACCGCAGGGATCCAATCCCAGGTCGGACGCGATTCGGGCTACGCTCGCGGTGTGATGCGCTCCCGAACGGCCGTTTGCGCCGCGTCTCTGACGATGATCGTCGGCGGCCCGCTCGCTCTCGCCGCATGCAACCTCGGAAAGCCTTCCGGCGCTGCAGACAGCGGCGCACCCTCAGCAACCGCAGCCGCCGCGTCCTCGCAGCCTGTCGCTACGTCCACATCGCCGTCGGATCCATCCGCTCAGACAGCGACACCTACCTCTCCCTCATCTACGCCCCATACCGCACCCGGCCATGCCGTAGACGGCGGACATCTGGCATCGGCGGATGCCGCGGCGCCCGGTTGGAGCTTGCCACCGGGCTTTCCCAGCACTCTGCAACTGCCGTCGTCGCTCCCGAAGACGCTGCCGTCGATCTTCCCCAGCGGTTTGCCCAAGGGGCTACCGAGCGCGCTGCCGAGCGCCTGGCCGCAACCGGCCTCGCATTAGCGCACTACGTCGGCGCGCTCGCTACGGAACGCGCAGTTCGTTCGTCCTTGCGAGAACGTCGATCGGACGCGCCCTCACGCGCCGCGACGACCCGCGGGATCCGCGCAAGCGAACGCAACCTGCGAATCGCCGACACGTTGGCCACGACGGCGACGAGCGCGATGGCCGAGAGGGTGGGCACACGAGGCGCCCACGACGGCAGCAGCGAGGAGGCCGTCATCCACGCCAGCGGTGACGACAGCGTCACCCCCGCACACAGGCAAAGCGCTCGTTCTGCGCGGCGCATCGGACCGCTCGGTACGGGAAGCCGCAAGGCCTCGGCTTTCGCGCTGCCGTAGCTCACCATGTAGGAGCCGGCGAGCGCGAAGAGAACGAGCAGCAACGCGCAGACCGATCCGCGGAAGTACACGGCGAGGCCGGCCAGGAAGAAGAACTCGCCGTACCGATCGGCCGCGGCGTCGAGGAGGGCGCCACCCACGCTGGCCGACGCGCTTCGCCGCGCCACGGCACCGTCGAGCGCATCCCCGAGACACGCAACGATCATGGCGGGGCCGGCGAGACCAAAGCAGCCCTGGCTGAGCAGCACGCCGGCGATCGCGGCGACGGCCGCGCACGCCACAGTGATCGAGTTCGCAGTCACGCCGCGACGAATGAGGCGGATTGCCGCGCGATCGATGCACCAGAGCGCGGCGCGCGAGAAGACTGCCGGGAATCTCGTCGAAATGCGTCCTGACCACGCGGCCACGCCTCCGTCATCCATCCGCGAAATCGCCTCCGTGTGCATCGACGCCGTGCACCGGTCGTCGGACACGCAAGACCGATGCGCGGGGAGGGTTGCCGCGTCGACCTCAGCATTGCCTTTCGCGATGCGTGGCCGCGGCCGGCAGGACAAACGCCTCGGCTAGAGGGGGGTCGACACGGTCAAGGCACCGCCCCATACCCAGCCGGAGCTGGCAAACCCGGGCCAACCCGGGTTGTTGGTCTGCAGGCCCTTCGAGCCGGGCACCGGCATTTGCGTCGATCCGAAGATGGCTCCGTCGGGCAGCTCGTCCACGATCTTCGAGTCGTCCTTCGTGTTCTGACGTTGGAGCAACCGATCGACGAACATCTGAACGCCGGGACGGACCTGGACGGGCCCGATTTGCCAAGCGAGGTCGGCTCCCAGCGCCGCGCCGACGCGATCGTTGTCGACGTAGTTCGAGCGCCCGGTCTGCTCGGGTACGGGCGACGGTACGTAGCGGAAGTCGACAAACCCCCGGACGTTTCCGTATACGTGCCTCGTACCGAGCGCCCCGCTCAGGGTGTCGCTCCATCCCAGTCCGGGACCGTAGGACGACGGCCGCTGCCCCTGCCGATCTCGATACGCCGACCACCACGAGTACGCCGCGGATCCGACGACGGACATCGTGTACGGACCGTGCCGAAGCATGCGCACCTCCGCGCCAAGCGAGGCCGACCACGGCATCCAGTCGAATACGGAAGACTGCGTCGTGCCCGACTCGGTGCCTCCGGGCACGGTGGCGGTGACGGCCGTGTCGATGTCGAAGGCCTCGGGCGCGGGAACTGCACCCGCGAGGCGCAGCCACTCGGCGGGCTCGTAGGCGATCCCCCCGATGGGCGAGACATCGATGCTGGTCGTCACGCTGTTGTTCAGGAGGAGCGTGCTGTAGTCGCTCGCGTTCTGAACGTAGTCGGCAGATGCCGCCGAGTTCGAGAGGTTGAGCGAAGCGCCGACCCCGATCGAAAGGTTCGGGAGGATCCTCAGACTCAGGGCGGCGATCACGGAGACCGCGGTCAACCGGTCTCCGTAGAGCTCCGGGTGGAGGCTGTTCGAAAAGAGGGCCTCCCGCTCGTCGACATAGAAGGCCTGCGCAGTAGTCAGGCTCTCCAGAGGCGCCATCGTATAAATGCCGAGCGCGAGGCGTTCCTTGATGAGGTGCTTGACGAGCCCGAACGCGAGGTAGCTTCGCGTCTTTCCGCTGGTCCCCGCCGACTGACGCGGGCGTGCCTTGAACCCGGGTGCCGGGCAATCGCCCGGCGCGCTGCCGCCCTTGCAACCCTGCTGAAGCCACTGCGTCGGGACGACGCTGTTCGGGAGTGGGCTATAGCCGGTCGGAGACGAAGGGTCGGGCACCTGAACGTCGCGGCCGGCCACGAAGAGCGGCACGTCGCCGCCGCGCCGGCCGTCCAAGGTGATCCCCACCTGCTCGGAGATGAGGGCAAACCCCAGGAAGACCTCGTCCTCGGCGTCGACCAGGAGCGCCGGATTGAAGTACGAAGACGCCGCGCTCGGCCCGCTCGCGACGGGTTGGAGCCCACCGTTGCCGCCGATGGGACCGGCGGTCTCGATGAGCGGCGAGGCGCGCACGGTGCTCGGCGACAGAAGCAGCGCGAAAGCCCACGGAAGCACACGACGAGGCATCAAACACCTAGTCCTTGGAAAGGCCGGCGTCGCTGGGAGACGGTTGGGAGGGGTCGTGAGGTAGGAGGGCCCTCACGTTGGCGCAGGTCATCAGATCGACGTCGGGGTTCTGCCGGGGGACGCCGATGACGACCGGAGCGACCCGGGAGCTGCCGAGGGTCTTGCCGATGAACAAGAGGGTGAGACTGCCGCGCAGATCGGAAGGCACGTGAGAGCCTGCCGCGATGAGATCGCAGCCCGATCCGCACTGCGTTACGCGGAGGACGCTCTCCTGATCGTCGTACCCGTCGGGGACCACGAGTTTGAGCGCGTACGCGGGGACGGGCGAGTCGGCGTGCGTGGCGAAGTCCTTCCACTCGCGCCCCGCGGCGTTGCGTATCCCGCTGAGGAGCCCATCCACCTGGTACGCGATGCCCGGGATCCCGTCTCCGTCGGGGTCGGTCGCGCCGGCGGGCCACTCGGTGCTCGTCGGCTCGTAGCTCATCACGGTCGGAAGCGGAGGAAGCGACGCGAGCGTCGGGTCCGTCGAAAAGTCGGCTGGCAGGTACGAGTCGAGCGCGCCGCGGACTCTGTACCAGCGATCGAACGTGACGGCGCACCCGCCGCTCACGGCCTGCGACGTCCCATGGCGCGCAGGACGCGCGACGCCGCCGTCGGCGTCCGCTACCCCGTCCATTCGATTGAGGTACAGATTCACCCGCAGCGAAGCGGCGGTGTAGTCCACGGTTGCCGACCCGGTCGTGTGCGTTCCGCATTCGAGGTGCTCGACGACCTGGAAGTCCGAGGCGGTCTGCACGAAGTGGTAGAGCGCCCAGGCGCTCGACACCTGCACCTGCCCGATGACGTTGTCCGCGGTGTAGTTCGTCTCGCGAGCCGCCCAGTATCCCGTCATGTCGCACGCCGTGTCTCGCCCCGTGCAAACGCCGCCGTCGCCGGTTACGCCGTCCGTGCACAGCAGAGTGCATACGTTGTTCGGACACGTCCAACCGGGAACGACCATACAAGTGGCCGAGCAGCCAGCGCTCTGGACGTCGCATTGCTCTCCGGGCTGCACGATCCCGTCGCCGCATGTCGCGCCGGCGTCCAGATCAGGAAGCACCAAGTCCTTCGCGCAAGCACCCAGCGCTGCGAGGACGGCGCCGATCGCGGCGAGCCTGGAAGGCCCCATCTTGATCAAATCGTACACGCTGTCGAGGCGGAGATATACGGCCGGGTTTGCGTCCACCGCCCGAGTCACGGCATGCTGCGGCCAGGCTTCGGGATGACCTTCTCCCCCTTCTCAATCACTCCTCGCGCGCAGCAGGCGTTCGCTCTCCTCTCGTTGGCCGCCACTGCGATCGCTTCGGCTTCCTGCGGCGATCCACGCGCGAGCTTCACGACGAAGGTCGCGTCCGATTTCCCCCCGGCAAACCACACAGTGTCGGTATTTGGCGTCTTCAAGGACGGACGCATGAGCACCGAGGCGTGGGACGAGCTCGGGGCCAAGCTCTCCGCGGCCTTCGCGAGCGGAGCCTGCCAGGCCGAGTACCGCGAAGACCTCATCACGACCAACGCGCCCCTTTCGTCCGCGATCGACGACTACGTCCGAGCGAATGGAATCTCCGACGACCTCCTGGATACGATCGCGCCCGCGGCGACCGGGGACGCGATCGTCGTCTTCACGATGGCCGGTAAGCTCGCCGCCACGCCGGTGGAGAACGGCACGGGTGCAATGCCGCCCACGACGCCCACGACGACGATGCGCGGCAGCACGGGCTTTCGTGGCCAGCACGGCGCCATGGCCGGCGGAATGCGACCCTTCCGGAGCAGCCCGGACGCGCTCGAGATATCGGCCTCTCTCTTCTCCGTCAGCCAGCACCGTTCGGTGGCCGTCGTCGCCTTGCGCTACACGGGCGATAGCGTCGCCGATGCCCTCGCGCAGCTCGCCACGCGCCTGCGCGCCAGCCTTCCGGGATCGGCCTGCGGCGCCTGGAACGCGAACGTACGGGTCGACGACCAGCGGATCCGTGAGCTCGCCGAGCGCTAGGGCGGTCGGAGCGCGACGAGTCGCCAACGGACTGCTCGCCCTCGCCCTGTTCGCCCGTACTTCGGCAGCGACGGCCGACGACGGTTCGCCGCAGGAGGTGCTCGTCCTCGCCCCGCACCGCGAGCCGGGCGAAACCACGGTCCACCGCGAAGACACGCGCGACATACCGGGGACTTTCGGCGACCCCACGCGCATCGCCGAGGCCCTCCCCGGTATGGTCCCTGCGGCCAGCGGCCTGCAGGCGTTTTTTGTCCGAGGCGCCCCACCGACCAGCAACGGCTACTTCGTCGACGGCGTGCCCGTGCCTGCCCTCGTGCACATAGGCTTCGGTCCCAGCACGATTCACCCGGCGCTGCTCGACCGCGTCGAGTTCTTCCAGGGCGCAGCGCCCGCCCGCTTCGGTCGGTTCGCTGGCGGCATTTTCGCCGCCACCACGGCGCAACCGCAGGCAGTAACGCACGCCGAGGCCAACGTGCGCAGCTTCGACGCGGGCGCGCTCGCCGAGGCCCCGCTGGCCGACGGACAAGGGAGCGCGCTCGGCGCGGTGCGCTACGGCTATCCCGGCCTCGTGCTGCCGCTCTTCGCGGCCGACACTGGCCTCTCGTACTGGGACTACCAGGCGCGCGCCACGTGGAACGTCTCCGACCGAGACCGCCTGGGCGCGTTCGTCTTCGGCAGCTACGACCGCCTCACGCAACGGCAGCAGGACACCCAGGGCGCGAGCTACACGGCGCAGCTCGTCGCAGACGAGTTCCACCGCGTCGACCTGCGTTGGGATCGCACGCTCGGCCCGGGGGCCACCATGCGCCTGGCCGCGACGCTGGGGCGGGACCTCGTAGGCAACGACATCGCCAACGCGACCGACGACCTCGCGCGCGCCCGCCTCGAAATCGACGCGCGGACCTCGCGCAACGTGCGCGTCCGCGCGGGGGCCGACGCGCAATTCGATGCGCTACGGCCCGCCGCGCCTCCCGACCACTCGCCGAGTCCCGGATCCTCCATCGTGCCCTCGCGCGACGCCGTCGTCGCCGGCGCATACGCGGACGTCGCCTGGCGCGTCACCCCGCGTGTCGAAATCGTGCCCGGTCTCCGGGCCGACCTCTACGCTACCCAACACGTACCGTCGCTCGGCAGCGGCACGGCGTCCGAGACGGTCCGGCCCGTGATCGAGCCACGCCTCGCCGTGCGCACCCGCATCGCCCCGCCGGTAACGTGGGTCTCCACGCTGGGCGTCGCTCACCAGCTCGGAGGACTGCTCGCCCAGCTCCCGGACGCCACCCCCCTCATTCAGCCCGGCGTACAGGAGGGGCTGCAGGCGTCGGTGCAGATGAGCCAGGGCCTCGAGACCGCTTTGCCCGCGCACTTTTTCGCGTCAGTCACGGGATTTCTCCACGAATACTTCGATCTGCCGGACGTGACCGCGCCATGCGTGCCGTTGTCGGGTCCACCACCGTCGGAGTGCGTGACGCCGACCGCGAACGGACAAGCCTACGGCCTGGAGGTCCTCGTCCGCCGCGCCCTCAGCGAGCGCCTCGTCGTCTGGATCTCGTACACCCTATCGCGGTCCACCCGACAAGCGCGGCCCATCGATTCGAATGTCCCGAGCATGACCATCCTCAGCGAGTACGATCGCACCCACGTCGTCAGCGCCGTCGCGTCGTACGACCTCGGGCGCAACTGGCGCGTGGGCGCGCGTATCTTCGGGTACAGCGGGCGACCCTTCACGGCGATCACCGGCGCCCTGCCGCCGCCGGTCTACGACAACAGCCGCTTGCCCGGGTTCTACCGGCTCGACACCCGCATCGAGAAAGCCTGGACCTTCGGCGACGACCGGCTCGCCCTGGTCGTCGAGGGTATCAACGTCACCCTCAACAAGGAGACCGTTTCGGCCACCTGTGGCGTACCTCCGTCACGACCGTCCGCGGGTAACACGTGCACGCTGGACACGCTGGGGCCCATCACGATCCCGAGCGTCGGGCTGGAAGGATCGTTCCGCTGAGGGTCCGGGCTGCGTGGTCGCAGCCATGAGGGCGTGGGCGCGCGTGACCATCGGGCCGCCGCGCGCGAAGGGCGAGAGCGGGGCGCGCAGGCTCGGCCGCTAGGCCGATGCGGCAGGCTCGTTGACACGAGCGATCGCCCAAGCTATTTCCGGTGCCGTGGGCTGCCGCCACCGTTCGGACGCCAGCCCGTCGCGGGAGTAACTCAGTGGTAGAGTGCCACCTTGCCAAGGTGGACGTCGAGGGTTCAAATCCCTTCTCCCGCTCTATAAAACACACGGAAAAGAGCGGGCTCCGCGAGCGACAAGCAGCGGGGCCCGAGCCGTTTCTGTGGACCCAAGAGGGCCGAGTCCACAGGCTGGGTCCACAGGAGGCGGTGGCGGTGCCTCACCGTGCAGTCGCCTCCGTCCCCTCGTCCTTCCCGGGCCACCCGATAGCCCGCTTGTGGCTCGTGCGGGCGTGGCAAAGCGATCGTCCGGGCGAGCACATCCCTTCCCCGCGAAGCTGACTAGGAAGACGGCCGACGAGATCCGGTCTCTTCATCGCCGCGGCCTGGCGGTGAAGGAGCTCGCGCGCCGCTTCGGCGTCGCCAAGTCGTCCATCTCCGCGATCCTCCAGATGCATGTGTACGTCCCCGAGTACGTCGTCATGCTCTCGCTGGCGGATCTGCAGCGTGCGGTGCTCGCAGAGATCGCGCGCGACGAGAAGATAGCGCAGGCGGAGTTGGCGTCGGCGCTCCTGTCAAAGGCCATCGACGACGTCACCCTCTGCGACGACGTTCGAGGCTGGTTGAACGCCCGGCGTTGATTCGGCTTTTTATGGCCGCGGGAGGGCATGCCACCGCTGCCGCCCGGACCCACTGGCTCGAAAGGTCGATTCGCTCGCAAGCTCACGGTCGAAGTCGCGCACGAGGTTCGCCGCCGGTACCTTGCGGGCGAAACGCTCACGCGCCTCGCGGCCGAGTTTAATGTCACGGTCGGCGCGCTGTCGCGCGTTGTCCATAACCACACCTACCGCGAGAGCGCCGCGCGCATCGCGATGACGCTCTCCGCAACGGCAGCCGTCGCTCTCGCGCAGCTCGAGGAGCGCACGGGCATGTCTCGAAGGCGGCTCGCCGAGCGTGTCTTCGAGCGCGGGCTCGAAGCGATCCATCGCGAGCTCCCCGAATAGTGCTGCGGCGTCGATCGCGCCAACGACCGACGCCGCGTTTCCGACAAACCCTAAACCAGAGAGAAATTGCCGTGTCTGAAACCGTACATCAACAAGAAGCCCATCCGCCCTCTCCGAATGACGGCACCAACCCAAAGACGGAGCGGACGAACGTACCCATCACGTTCGACGGGAGCGACGTCGAGCCCGCCGACCCGCCCGTTGTCGAGAACAATGACAACGCCGCGGAGAGGGACGATCCACTCGACGAAGCCGAACATGACGCATCAGACGTCTCGGTCCCTAGTGCCTCACCCGTCCCGCCGCGGACCCTGCGCATTGACGATCACCTCTTCAACTGGACCTGCTCGGGGGACCACTTCGACGGAGAGGATGTTGCCGTCGCATGCCACGCGGCGGGTTTTGATGTCGTTCCGCTGGGCAAGATCCGGCGCGCATCGAAGTTGCTCCCCGACGCGGCGCGTTTGGAGGCATACGTTGCGGCAAATGTGACCTCACTCCACGGGAAAGTCGTCGCTCAACGTGGCGAGGGGGGTCAGATCCGCGTCATCTCGTGGATGCAATGGAGCGCCCGCGGTCACTACAAGCGACCCGCCTGCAAGGGATGGCAAACCATGGCCTTCGACCGCTCCTGGTGGGGGGCCCAGCTCGTGACCCGCGGCGATCGGGAGTGGCTCGATTGCTCGAATCGGTTACGCCTGGCCGGCATCCGTACGGGCAACGGTCTCGTCGTCATCGACATCGACGTCAAGGACCGCAAGAACGGGTTCCTCGCCCTCATCGATCGATTCGGTGAGCGCGTACTGGAGTTATTCCCGCCAACGTTCTCGGTCGCGACGCCAAGCGGCGGGATGCACCTCTACTACCGAATCTCCGAGCGCGTCGGGAACGCGCCGCTCGCGCCAGGCGTCGACATACGAGGAGACGGAGGACTGGTCGTCGCGCCCGGATGCATTGGTGTGAACGGCCTGCGCTATCAGATCGAGAATCTCGTCGAGCCCGCAGTGCTGCCCGATGAGGCTGTCGCGATCCTCCTGGCGCTCGGGAAGAGGAGCGTCATGGACGATGCCGACGACATCCCAGGAGAGTGGCAGGATATGTCCGTCGCGGAGCGGCGAAAGCGAGCGTCCAAATACCTCGCGAAGATGCCGCCTGCGATCCAGGGCGAGAACGGGTCAGGCGCCTGCTTCAAAGCTGCCATCGCGATGGTGCGGGGCTTCGCGCTGCCGATCGACGACGCTCTAGAGATCCTCCGCACCGAGTACAGCCCGCGTTGCGAACCGCCGTGGTCTGAAGAGGAGCTCCGCCATAAGGTCGAAGACGGCCTCGCGAAAGGTCGCGTACCGATGGGCGCGCTCCTGAAACGGCGTTCCAAAGGGCGCGGCTCGGCGCAGGCCGGCGCACCGCCCTCACCGCCGCCGGGCTCCTCGGGGGCGCCATGGGAGCAAGCGCTCCTGCGGTCGGAATTCGGCAAGGTCCTGCCTTGGTCTGCCAACGTCGATACCGTGCTCGCGAACGACCCGCAGTGGTCGGGGGTCCTCGGGTTCGATGAGCTCCTCAATAACGTCGTGTTCCTCGGCCCTCCCCCTGCCGACTTTCTCACGCGCGTTACAGGCGACGAGTGGCGTGACGAGGACGATACGGCGCTTTGCAACTGGCTCCAGCGAACTTGGGAGATGTGTGTCTCACCGACGATTGCGCACGCTGCGGTCGTGCTCGCCGCGCGACGGAAGTCGTTCCACCCGATTCGTGACGAGATCGAAGGAACGCCGTGGGACGGCATCCCCCGCGTCGATTCGTGGCTCACCACCTACTTGGGCGTGGCTCAGACGGAGTACTCCAAGCGCGTGGGGCGGTGGTGGCTGATCTCCGCGGTGGCCCGCGTCGAGCGACCCGGGTGCAAGGTCGATACGATGTTGATCCTTGAAGGGCCGCAGGGCGCAAGGAAGTCCTCTGCGCTACGTCTCCTCGCCGGAGACAAGTACTTCCTCGACGATCTTGGCGACGTCGGCAACGTCGAGGCGAAGAAGCAGCTGCGCGGCAAATGGATCGTCGAGATGGCGGAACTCGACTCGATGCGGCGCGCCGAGGCCTCGACGATCAAGCAGTTTCTCTCCCGGCAAACCGACAACTACAGGCCGTCGTACGGACGTTCTGCCGTGGACTTCCCACGGCAGAACGTCTTTGCGGGGACGACAAACCATGAGGAGTACCTCCAGGATGAAACCGGGGCACGACGTTTTTGGCCCGTGCGCGTCGGAGTAATCGACCTCGAAGCACTCGCTCGCGACCGCGCCCAGCTATGGGCCGAGGCGCTGCACCTCTACCGAGCCGGCGAGCGCTACTGGCCGGAGGGCCTCGAGGAGACGGCGCTCTGCGGAGTCGAGCAGGACGCGCGGCAGGCGGAGGATCCGTGGCTCGCGGCGATCGCCAAGTTCGTCGCGAAGAAGGACAGCATCTCGACCGCCGACGTGCTCGTGAACTGCCTCGGCTACTCCGCGCCCCAGATCAAGCAGCCGGACTCGAAGCGCGTCGCCGCCGTGCTCCGAACGCTAGGATGGGTGCGCGCCCGCGGAAGCCTCGCCAACGCGGCGGGTCCAAAGAAGCGGCGTCAGCCTCGAGTCTATGTCCCTGGGCCGGACGCCGAGAGCCTCGTGCGCAAGGCAACGCAAGCTCCGGAGGAGCCGCTGCGCGCGGCTGATTTCGCAGGACCGATCCCGGTGTTGCGAGCAGTGGAAACGGTCGGCGACGCAGGCTCGGATAGCCCCGCCTATGACGATTCCCCGGAGCCCAAGACCGTCGAGGGCCTACTGGAGCTCATTGCGTAGCGGGTGCCACGTGTGCCCCCTTCGCGCACGGCACCGAAATTTTCGCGGAACGACCTGCATGGGAGAGAGCGCCCCGGCCGAGCCCCGCCGCGCAGGCGCTTCGGCCAAGACCGGCGGCCTGCGCACGCACAAAGAAAATACGTGGCACGCGGGGCACGCAGGGCACACGAGCACGAGATCCCGTGGAGAAAGCTTGCTGCGCCTACCCTGGGTGTGCCGCGTTGCGTGCCCCGTCCAGTCGGCGGGGGCACGCCGCTCGGACCGGCAAGGCCGGTCGCGGTCGGTCGCGCTTGCGAAGATCTGCTTGCGCACCCGGTACGCAGGGCGTGACGACCGAACTCAAGACCCTTTGCAAGCTCGCGTCGGCGATCCTCGATGAGCTCACGGCCGAACTCAATGTCGGCGAGTCCCGGAAGCTCGATCGCGGCCTCGGGTTCATGCCCGTCCACGTCGAGTGTCTGCACCGCTCCGGGCTCGGACCGCTCTTCAGCGTCGCGCACTATTACGAACAGAACGGTGACCTCGTCCCTGACCCAGATGTCGTGTTCGTCCGAAGCGCGCAGGGGTGGGCGCCGATCTCGTTCCAAAACTCGATCGCGCACCGGACCGCCGTCTCCTTCCACGAGGACGGCACGATCGAGGTCGACTCGAAGGAGCAGCAAGACCTCGTGCGGTTCTGCAATCACTGGATGCGGAACGTCCAGCAGCAGCAAGGTATCTCGCCGCGGAGGCCTCGATGAGCACCGGCAACAGGTACCCCTTCGTCACCCGACGGCAGATTCTCGAGAGGCTCGCCAGCGATTCGGCGTTCGCCGCTGAGTGCGTCGCGATCCTCCAGGCGCGCTTTGAGGCGCGCAGCTCCGCGATGGGTAGCTCGGGCTGGATGGCGTCGCACGCCGCGAAGGCCACCGCGGTTGCCGAGCGAATCGCGTCCGGCAAGGCGACGGCCGAGGAGATCGCCGAAGGCGCACGCCTCGCGAGTCGGTACTCCAAACAGCTCGCGGCCCACTTCCGCGTCCAGAAGCTGGCGACACGCCCCGAGCTCGCCGGAGTCGCCGCGCTCTTTAGCGTGGCGCCCGCAGTTACGGCGACGGACGACGGCAACGAGGCGGAGGAGGCGCCGTCCGGCATCCCGACTGAAGGTTCCCGTGCCGACTTGCCGGCCGCTCCGGCGGAAGCATCATCGGATCCCGCTCCCGTGCCGCGACGGAGGGGCCGCCCGAAAG
>Ga0102924_1001842_pt1 | contig 23807 bp, 19 predicted proteins | sample PaiPotPPM11metaG_FD_80116 | JGI IMG/M metagenome (GOLD analysis project Ga0102924, IMG submission 80116) | Iron sulfur acid spring bacterial and archeal communities from Banff, Canada, to study Microbial Dark Matter (Phase II) - Paint Pots PPM... ...
CGCGCTGCCCCCCGTCGCTCCCCTCTACAGCCACTTCGTCGCCCGCGAGATCGTTCTGCCGCTGCCCGGGCTGTCGGTGCCGGTGGTGGCCACCCCGATCTGGTGGTCGCCGTCGCCGTACCGGATCGAGACCAGCTCGCCGTCGTCCTCGGTGTGATCCACCTCGATGTCCGACAGCGCGGTCAGGCAGCGCGGGCACCAGTTGATGATCCGCTGGGCCCGGTAGATCAGGCCGTCGGTATACAGCCGCTTGAAGATGGTCTGCACCGCGCGGGACAGCCCGGCGTCCATGGTGAACCGCTCGCGGGTCCAGTCCACGCCGTCGCCCAGCCGCCGCATCTGGCCCAGGATCTTGCCGCCCGACTCGGCCTTCCACTGCCAGACCCGCTCCACGAATGCCTCGCGGCCCAGGTCATGCCGGGACAGCCCGTCCTTGGCCAGCTCGCGCTCGACCACGTTCTGGGTCGCGATGCCGGCGTGGTCCATGCCCGGCAGCCACAGCGCGTTGTAGCCCTGCATCCGCCGCCGCCGGACCAGGGCGTCGATGAGCGTGTGGTCCAGCGCGTGCCCGACGTGCAGTGACCCGGTGACGTTGGGCGGCGGGATGACGATCGAGAACGGAGGCGCGCCCCGCCCGCCTCCCCTGCCCTCTTCATTGGCGTCGGGCGTGAAATAGCCGGCCGACACCCAGCCCTCGTATCGGCGCGACTCCACATCGCCTGGGCTGTACTGCGACGGCAGCTCGGTACGGTCGGTGTTGGTCACGACAGGTGAGTGTAGAAGAAAGCAAGCCTTACCAAGGAATCAACGCCGGGCGGCGCCACCCACCCCGCCCCATGATCAAGTCAATTGCGGGAGTCCCGTTGGGTACCTCCAGAGGTACCCAACGGGACTCCCACGAGCGGGCACCACTGACGGGCGTGGCGAGCGGGGGACGCTGGGGCGGGCGTAGCTGAAGGGACTGACAGGGCTGGCGCAGGCCGGAGGCGCGGGCGGCCGCGACAACTTGTGTTGCCGCGAGCGGTCGGATCCGGGTGGTTCGGCCGAGCCGGAATGTGCACCGCATGAGATCACGGAACCCCGTCAGCGGTATTCACTGGACGGGGTTCCGTGATCATGAAGAACTAGGCGCGGGACGTGCGAGGGGCTGGGGTTACGCCGACTTCTCCCTCGGGGTGCGGCGGGAGACGTCGCGCGGGACCAGGGTCGGGTTGACGTGCTCGAGGACCGACTCGGCGGTGATGACGACGCGCTCCACGTCCTTGCGGCTGGGCACCTCGTACATCACCGACATCAGGACTTCCTCGAGGATCGCCCGCAGGCCGCGGGCGCCCGTGCCGCGCAGGATGGCCTGGTCGGCCACGGAGTCCAAGGCGTCGTCGGTGAACTCCAGGTCCACCCCGTCCAGCTCGAACAGCCGCCGGTACTGACGGACCAGCGCGTTGCGCGGCTCGGTCAGAATCCGGATCAGCGCCTCGCGGTCCAGGTTGTGCACGCTGGTGATGACCGGGAGCCGGCCGACGAACTCCGGGATCATCCCGAACTTCAGCAGGTCCTCGGGCATCACCTCGGCGAACGCGTCGGAGGTGATCTTGCCGGTCTTGACTCGCAGCACCGCGCCGAAGCCCATGCCGCTGTTGCCGACCCGGGACTCGATGATCTTCTCCAGGCCGGCGAACGCGCCGCCGCAGATGAACAGCACGTTGGTCGTGTCGATCTGGATGAACTCCTGGTGCGGGTGCTTGCGCCCGCCCTGGGGCGGCACCGAGGCGGTAGTGCCCTCCAGGATCTTCAGCAGGGCCTGCTGCACACCCTCGCCGGACACATCGCGGGTGATCGACGGGTTCTCGCTCTTGCGGGCGATCTTGTCGATCTCGTCGATGTAGATGATCCCGGTCTCGGCCTTCTTGACGTCGTAGTCGGCCGCCTGGATGAGTTTGAGCAGGATGTTCTCAACGTCCTCGCCGACGTACCCGGCCTCGGTCAGCGCGGTGGCGTCGGCGATGGCGAACGGGACGTTGAGCAGCCGGGCCAGCGTCTGGGCCAGCAGGGTCTTGCCCGAGCCGGTGGGGCCGAGCAGCAGGATGTTGGACTTGGCCAGCTCCACGCCGTCTTCCCCGGCCCGCTCGCCGCCGGACTGGATCCGCTTGTAGTGGTTGTAGACCGCCACAGAAAGGCTCTTTTTGGCCTTCTCCTGGCCGATCACGTAGGAGTCGAGGAACTCATAGATCTCGCGCGGTTTGGGCAGGCTGTCCCACTTCAGCTCGGTGGGCTCAGCCAGCTCCTCTTCGATGATCTCATTGCACAGATCTATGCACTCGTCGCAGATGTACACGCCAGGACCCGCGATCAGCTTTTTGACCTGCTTCTGACTCTTCCCGCAGAACGAGCACTTCAGCAGGTCGCCGCCATCGCCGATGCGTGCCACCCAGATACTCCTTTGCCGTGCCGGGTTACTGCCTGCGAGCCGCGGCCCGCGTAGGACCTAGACGGTACCGCCTCAGCGGCCCTGATTGTGGCCTAAGGACCGCGCCGCCGGCGAGCCGACGGTTTTCGCGGTTAAGACGACCCTACCTCGGACTTGCGCTTGAGCATCGTCAAAACTTCATCGACTAGGCCGTACTCCTTGGCCTCAGCGGCGGTGAAGAACTTGTCACGCTCGGTGTCGCGCCGGACCTGCTCCTCGGCCTGGCCGGTGTGCGTGGCCAGGATCTGCTCCATGGCCTGACGCATCCGCAGGATCTCGCGGGCCTGGATCTCGAGGTCGCTGGACTGACCGTAGCCGCTCTCCACAGCCGGCTGGTGGATCAGGATCCGCGAGTTGGGCAGGGCCATCCGCTTGCCCTTGGTCCCCGCGGCCAGCAGCACGGCCGCGGCCGACGCCGCCTGGCCCAGGCAGAACGTCTGGATTTCGGGCTGGATGTACTGCATGGTGTCGTAGATCGCCATCATCGACGTCATCGACCCGCCGGGCGAGTTGATGTACATCAGGATGTCCCGGTCCGGGTCGATGGACTCCAGCGTGATGAGCTGGGCCATGACGTCGTTGGCCGAGGCGTCGTCGATCTGGACGCCGAGGAAGATGATCCGCTCCTCGAAGAGCTTGTTGTACGGGTTCATCTCCTTGATCCCGTACGAGGTCCGCTCCACGAAGGACGGCAGGACGTACCGGGCCTGGGCCGGCGCCCTGAGAATGGGGTGGGTCACGCTCGTCTCCTCCGCTTCGCGCCCGGTGACATCGCGCCCGCTCATGACAGCGGGCCGATGGTCGGGACCTCGGTCGCGCTGCGCACCACATGGTCCACGAAGCCGTAGTCCTTGGCCTCCTCCGCGGTGAACCAGCGGTCGCGGTCAGAGTCGGCCTCGATCTGCTCGACGGTCTGACCGGTGTGCATCGCGGTCCGCTCGGCCAGCACGCGCTTGAGGTACAGGCTGTGCTCGGCCTGGATCCGGATGTCGGTCGCGGTGCCGCCGATCCCGCCGTGCGGCTGGTGCATCAGCACCGCCGCGTGCGGCATCGCGTACCGCTTGCCGTGGGCGCCGGCCGCGAGCAGGAACTGGCCCATCGACGCGGCCATGCCCATCGCATAGGTCGCGACGTCGTTCGGCACGTACTGCATCATGTCGTAAATGGCCAGGCCCGCGTACACCGAGCCGCCCGGCGAGTTGATGTAGATGTTGATGTCGCGCTTGGCGTCCTCGGCCGCTAGCAGGACCAGCTCGGCGCAGATCCGGTTGGCCAGCTCATCGTCGACCTGCTGGCCGAGAAAGATGATGCGGTGCCGGAGCAGGCGCTGAAACAGCTGTTCCGCGATCGGCTGGACCGGGGCCTCAGTGCGCGCCACCGCGGGCAGAACCAGCCCTGGACCGCGGTGCTGGTCGTCGGGTGCCGTGGTCACGGTGCCCTCCTTGCTGTCGTTGTTTCGCGCCTTCGTCATTGCCAGTGACACTAACCCGCTGGCGGAAGCGGGAAGTCCGCCGGTGGCCGCTTGTTCGCTGACGGCGCAGACCAGCGCGCAGGCGACCGGGACCGGCCGGCGGAGGGGGCTCCGCCGTGGTCTAGGAGTCGGCTTCTGACTCGTCCTCGTCGCCGTCAGCGGCTGCCTCGCCGGCTGCCTCGCCGGTTTCGCCATCTTCGTCCTGGCCGCCGCCGAAGGCCGCCGTCACGTCCACCGTCCGGCCCGTCTCGTCGGTGACCGTGGCCTGCTCGGTGATCATGGTCAGGGCCTTGGACCGCAGCACGTCGGCCACCACGCTGTTGATCTGCCCGCTCTCGGTGAGCTGCTGGGCCAGCTGGTTGGGGGCCACGCCCATCCGGTAGGCCTGCTCGGTGATGTAGGCGTTGAGCTCGTCGGACTCGATGCCCAGTTCCTCGTCGATGGCCACCTTGTCCAGGATGAAGCCCGCCTTGACCGAGCGGCGGGCGTCGTCCTCGAACTCGTCGTCCAGCTCCTGGGCGCTCTGGCCGCTGCCCTCCAGGTAAGCGTCCATGGTCATGCCGGCCTGGCTCAGGCGGCTCTCCAGGCTCTCCCGGCGGGCCTGGACCTCGGACGCCACCACGCTGTCCGGCAGCGGGATGTCGACCTGCTGGAGCACGGCGTCCAGGGTCCGCTCCCTGGCCTGGCCCGCCTGACCGGACCGGCGCATCTGCTCAAGCTGCTTGCGGGTGCCCGCGCGAAGCTCGCCGATGGTGTCGAACTCGCTGGCCGACTGGGCGAACTCGTCGTCCAGCACCGGCAGTTCCCTGACCTTGACGCTGTTGACGGTGACCTGGACGTCGGCGGCCATCCCGGCCAGCTGGCCGCCGGCCAGCTCCGAGGTGAACGTGGTGCTCTCCCCGGCCGACAGGCCGATCACGGCCTCGTCCAGGCCGTCCAGCATGTTGCCCGAGCCGACCTCGTAGGAGATCCCGCTGGCCTGAGCGTCCTCCACCGGCTTGCCGTCCACCGAGGCGGCCAGGTCGATGGACACGAAGTCGCCGTTCTCGACCGGCCGCTCCACGCCCTTGAGCGAGGCGAAGCGCTCGCGCAGCGAGCCCAGGTACTCCTCGACCTGGTCCGGGGTGACGTCGGCGTCGTCCACCGTGACCGGCAGGCCCTCGAAGTCGGGCAGGTCGAACTGCGGCCGCCGGTCGACCTCGATGGTGAAGGCCAGTTCCTTGCCGTCGTCGAGCTTGGTGATCTCAAGGTCCGGCTGCCCGAGCGCGAAGACGTCGTGCTCGGCCAGAGCCTTGCCGTAGAACTCGTTCACCGCCTCGTTGACCGCCTGTTCCAGCACGGCACCGCGGCCGATGCGCTGGTCAATGACCTGCGGCGGGACCCGGCCCGGCCGGAAGCCGGGGATGCGGACCTGCTTGGCCACCTCGCGGTAGGCGTTATCGAGGTTCGGCTTCAGCTCGTCGAAGGGCACTTCGACGGTGAGCTTCACACGGGTAGGGCTCAGTTCTTCGACGTCGGTCTTCACTGCGAGGGGACTCCTGAGAATTTTCCCAGGCCAGCGGCGCTGGCCCGGGGCATATCTGAATCGCGCATGGCTTTCGGCCGCCAAGTCTAGGCCAGGACGGACGTGTTCACCCGGCACGGGTGATGATCATTGCCGCAGGTCGCCCCGACGATGAGAGATGACCAGCTCAGGCGGTCCAGATCGGAGGTCGATATGACTGATCCGCAGACCAGCCGGCCCGAGCCGGGAGGTACGCCGACGGGGGTCACCCAGGACCGCCCGGCCACGGGCCAGCACGGGGTGCCGGCCCAGGGGCGCCCGGCACCCGGCGAGTCGGGCACCACCACCGACCCCAGAGCAGAGCGGCGGGCCGAGGCGGGCCGGGCCCAGGCCCGGATGGGCGCCGCCATCGCCAACATCGCCTGGCCGGTGGCGCTGCTCGCGGCCATCGTGATGATCGGCCTCGGCGTCGTGCTGCTGGCCTGGCCGCACGCCACGCTGGACGTGGTGGCCATCCTGATCGGCGCGGCGCTGGTGGTGGCCGGGGTGTTCAAGCTGTTCGAGGGCATTACCGGGGCCGGCGAGGGAGCGGGCATGCGGGCCGCGGACATCGTCATCGGGCTGCTGGCCATAGTCGCGGGCCTGTACTGCCTCAAGCACCACGCGCTGACCATCCTGACCGTGGTCGTGGTGGTCGGGGTGCTCTGGGTCATTCACGGCATCAGCGACCTGATCACCGCGGCCACCATGGGCAAGGTGCCCGGCCGCGGGCTCAAGGTGCTGACCGGGATCGTGGGCCTGGCGGCCGGGCTGGTCATCTTGTTCTGGCCCAGCATCTCGCTGATTCTCCTGCTCACGGTGCTGGCCGCCTGGCTGCTGTTCTACGGCCTGATGCTGGCTTTCCTGGCCTTGAGCCTGATGCGCGATTCCAGGAAGCTGTCCCGCGCCGCCCAGCCGGCCGCCGCCTAGCGGCGTGTGCGACACGTGAGCCGGGGGGCCGCTTGCGGGGCCCCCCGGCTCACAGCAGATCGAGTCACAGCAGATCGAGGCGGCGGCCCCGGGCGATGGCCTGGCGGCGGTTGGCCACGCCCAGCTTGCGGTAGGCCGACCGCAGGTGGGTCTTGACCGTGTTGATCGACAGGAACAGCGCCTCAGCGATCTCCTGGTTGGTCATGTGCGAGGGCAGGAACCGCAGCACGGCCAGCTCGCTGCCGGTCAGCGGCAGCTCGCCCGTGCCCGCCACGGGAACCGCCGGGCGGGGCAGCTGGCCGTCGAACCGCTCCAGGATCCGGCCCGCGAAGCCCGCGCACGCGCTGGTCGGCGGGACCAGCACGGTCATCGCCGAGCGGACCGCCTGCCCGCCATCCAGAAACGCCCGGCAGGCCCCGTCCGGCTCGGCCAGCACGAGGGCCTGCTCGATGGACTCGGCGGCGTCGGGGATCTGGCTCAGGCGGCGCTGGGCCACCGCGGCGATCAGCAGCGCGGTCAGCCGGTCTCGCCGGGTGGCCCCGCGGGCCGCCCCTCCGGCCGCCGCACCTCCAGGAAAACCGTCCAGGCAGCCCTGGGCCGCCGCCAGCGCGCCCTTGTCGTCGCCGGTGGCCAGCAGCAACCGGGCCTTGCTCAGCTCGATGGCGGCGTCGCCTGACCCGGTGGCCCCGCTCAGGGCCAGGCTGGCCCGCTCGCGCTCCCCCGCGGCCAGCGCGATGTCGGCCTCCAGCAGGGTCAGCACCTGGCCCAGCGGCTCGTCGCCGGCCGGGGTGGCCTCGCGCAGCCGGGCGGCCACCGCGCGGGCCCCGGCCGTGTCGCCCTCGGCGATGGCCCGCTGGGCCCGGATCAGGCCGCCGATGACCGCCGGCCGCGGCTCCCCGGCCAGCTGGCGGCCGGCCGCCTGGTCGGCCTCGTCCAGCCACCTGGCCGCCGCGGCCAGATCGTCCCTGGCCAGGCTGACCTGCGCGCTGGCCAGCGCCAGCGGGCAGGCCACCCCCGGATGCCGCCCGACCGCGTCGGCCGTCACCTCGTCGATCATCGTGGCCGCGGCGGCCAGATCGCCGTAGCGGGCCGCGGCCAGCGCCTGCCAGGCGATGGCGCGGGCCCGCAGCCCCGGCAGGCTGCCCGCGGCCAGCTGGGCGCTGGCCCTGGCCAGCGCGTGCCGGGCGGCACCGATCTCCCACCGGCGCAGCCGGGCGCAGCCCAGCGCGAACCACAGCAGCCCGGCGGCCCGGTACTCCGGCACCGAGGCCGCCACCTCCTCGGCCTGCTCGGCTCGTGACCACTCCCTGGCCAGCCAGCCCGGCCCGGCGTCGGCCTGGCTGGCCCCCTCCATCACGCGCAGTGCGGTCAGCCAGGGCTCCACCGCCCGCCGGCTGTCCCGGTCCAGCCGGGGCAGCGAGCGCCGCGCGCACTCCAGGTGCGGCGCGGCCCCGGCCGCGTCGCCCAGCCACAGCCGGGCCGCGGCCAGCGCCGCCGCCACCGGGGCGTCCCCGGCCCGCCGCTCGGGCGGGAAGGCGGCCAGCACCCCCTCCAGCTCGTGCGGGCCGCCCGGCCACAGCACCCCGGCGCCCGCGTCGGCCAGCACCTCGGCCCCGTAGTCCCAGTCCCCGCCCTGGGCCGCCGCGCGCACCGCCGCGATGGCCTGGCCGTGGGCGGCGTGCCAGCGAGCCGCCCGGCCCAGCAGCACCGGGACCTCGGCGGGCAGCTCGCGGTAGAGCTCGGCGGTCAGCACCTCGCGCAGCATCGGGTGGTAGCGGAACTCGCCCCGCCCAGAACCGGCCGGCTCGACCAGGGTGTTCTCCCTGGCCAGCCGCTCCAGCGTGCGGGCGCCGCCGCGGCCCTGGGTGACCGCGTCGGCCAGGTCGCCGGACAGGCTCGGCACCACGCTGGTGCGCAGCAGGAAGGCCCGGATGTCGGCCGGCTGGCGGCCCAGCACCTCGTCACTGACGTAGTCGACCAGGATCTCCTGGGTGCTGCCGGGGTCGGCGGCGGCGGGCGGCTGGGCGGCCATAGCGGCCAGCCGCAGCCCGGTCATCCAGCCCTCGGTCCGGTGCAGCAGCTCGTCACGCTGGGCCGGGGCCACGCCGATGCCCAGCATCGCGAAGTAGGCGTCGGCCTCGGCGGTGGTGCAGGCCAGGTCGGCCGCGCCGATGTCGGCCAGCTCGCCCGCTACCCGCAGCCGGGCCAGGGCCAGGCCCGGCGGGCAGCGCCCGGCCAGTACCAGCCGCAGGCCGGCCGGGGCGTGCTTGATCAGCTGGTCCAGGCCGGCCAGCGCCGCGCTGCCGGCCAGCTCGTGGACGTCGTCGATGACCAGCACCACCGGCTCGGGCAGGTTCCTGGCCGCGGCCACGATGCGGTGCGGGCAGGCCTCCGGCGGGGCGGCGGCGATCCGGGCCGCCTCTTCGGGCTCGACCGCCCTGGCCCGGACCAGCGCGGCCAGCACGTACTGCCAGAACCGGACGGGATCACGGTCCTCGGCGTCGGCCGTCAGCCAGGCCGCCTGAATCCCGGCCGGCCGCCCGGCCGGGCGCGCGGCCGCCCAGGAGGCGCAGGCCACCGTCTTGCCCGCCCCGGCCGGCCCGGACACCAGCGTCACCCGGTGCGCCGTGGCCGCCTCCAGCAGGTCCGTCACCCGCCGCCGCCGCAGCACGGTCAGGGACAGCCGCGGCGGCCGCAGCTTGTCCTCCAGCAGCGGCGGCAGCCCCGCTACCACCCCCGGCCGCGGCCGCGCCTGCCTGCCGCGCGGCTGCGCCAGCCGCTCGTGAGCCAGCCGCTGCGGCCGGACCCGAGGCGGCGCCACGGGCTTGCTCGCTGTGCTTGTCATTCATTCCCCCGAGAAAGAGCCGCCCGCTAATTAACGGTCCCCCGGCTCCATCACCCGCTGCGGTGAAATTGCAGCTCAAAGCCCTAATAGGGCGTACCCACCCGCGCGAGCGCGAACCAGCCGGCCTGATCACCCCGCGGGGGTGATGCCCGGCCCGTGACCGGCTCCATAGCGTCGGGTTACTGACAACCCCCAGGTCAGAGGGGAGCTACAAGATGAGCAGTCCACAGGACAAGACCGGTTACGGTGGCACGCCCGCCGGCGGCCGGACGGCCCAGGAGACGGCCCAGTACCGGGAGGCCGAATACCAGGCCCGCGACTACGGCTACGGCGGCGGCCCGGCCGAGACCGGCTTTACGGTGCTCGCCGGAATGCTCATGATCCTCGGCGGCCTGTGGGGCTTCTTCGAGGGCCTGGTCGCGATCATCCACCAGAGCTTCTACATCACCCAGCACAACTACACGTACCAGTTCAACGTGCATGGCTGGGGCTGGATCCACCTCATACTGGGCGTCGTGATCGCGGCCGCGGGCGTCTGCGTGCTGCTCGGCCAGACCTGGGCCAAGCTGCTCGGCATCGTGCTCGCGGTGTTCAGCGGCATCGCCGAGTTCCTGTTCATCCCGTATTACCCGATCTGGTCCATCATCGTGATCACGATGGACGTGTTCATCATCTGGGCGCTGGCCAGCAGCATCACCCGGCGCCACCAAGCCGACTAGCGGAGTGTCCGGGCCGGGCCGCCGCCCGGCCCCGGGCACCGCCCGCTGGGCCGAAGGGTCCCGCCCCCGGCCGCTGCAGGGGCGGGACCCGCCGTCTGCACGGGGCCCGCTACCCCTGGTTGTCCTCCGGCGGCAGTTCGGACAGCACGCGGAGCGCGCGCAGGAACGCCGCCCGGTCGGCCTCCGGCAGCGCGGCCAGCACCCGCTCCTCCTCCTGGCGCTGGATCGCGTCGCGCACCGACTCGCGCAGCCGGCGGCCCGCCTCGGTCAGGGCCAGCAGGCGCGCGCGCCGGTCGTCCGGGTCGGGCTGGCGCTCGATCAGCCCCCGCTCCTGCAGTTCGTCCAGCACGCCGATGATGCGGCTCTTGTCCGCCCCGATGCTCTGGGCCAGCGCGGCCTGAGTGCGCACCGGCTGGTCGGCCAGCGCGGTCAGGACGACATACCCCCACATCGAGACCTGGTGCGCGCGCAGCACCGGCTCCTCGGCCGCGACCAGGGTCCGGGCCAGGGGGACGACCATCGCGGCCAGGTCACGCCGGCGGCCGGCCTGGCCGGCTCCGCCGGCCGCGCCGGACCCGGGAGTCGTCGTCATGGTGCTGGGAGGGTAGCAGCATTTGTTAATCGATAAACATATGCATACTATGAGCTCACGCTTATCGTATGCGGAGGTGTACCTCGTGAGTGATCTCGACAGGATCGGCCAGCTGGCGGCGGCGGCCGGCGGCATCGTGAGCCTGGATGCCCGGGCCGTCCGGGCCAGCGTGGCGGTAGCGGAAAAGGCCGGGGCCGCGGACCTGGCCCGGCCGACGCCGTGCGGGGACTGGACGCTGGCCGACCTGCTGGCCCACATGGCCGGGCAGCACGACGGCTTTGCCGCCGCGGCGGCCGGGCGGGGCGGCGACCCGGCGGTGTGGCGCCCGCGGCCGCCGGCTGCCGACGGGCGTGGCGACCCGGTGGCGCAGTACGCGGCGGCGGCCGAGCGGGTGCTGGCGGCGTTCGCGGCCGGCACAGGCACGGCCGGCGGGGTGCTGGACAGGGAGTTCGTGCTGCCCGAGATCGACCCGGCGGCGCGGTTCCCGGCCGGGCTGGCCATCGGCTTCCACTTCATCGACTACGTGGTCCACGGCTGGGACGTGGCGCGTTCGCTGGGGCTGGACTACGAGCTGGAGCCGGACCTGCTGGGCGTGGCGCTGGCCGTGGCCGAGGCGGTGCCCGACGACGACCGGACGCGCCGGCGGCCCGGCGCGGCGTTCGCCCCGCGAGCCAGCGCACCCCCCGGAGCAAACCCCCTCGACCACGTACTAGCCCTGCTAGGCCGCACCCCAGGCTGGCCGGTCGCGTGACCCACCCCCGTGACCCCCGTGATCACGGTCACTTTTCCGATATATGAACGGAAAAGTGACCGTGATCATGACGCCATGAGCGGCGGCTAGGCGGGCTGGGCGAGGTCGCGCACGATCTCGTCGACGGCCTGCTCCGGGGTGCCGGTGGCCGGGACCAGCGTCACGCCCTCGGACGGCTCGGGCAGCTCCAGCGTCGCGAACTGGCTGTCCAGGAGCTTTTCCGGGAAGAAGTGGCCATGCCGGCCGGTCAGCCGGGCCTCGTCCGCGTCGTGGCTGATGACCAGGAAGAACATCCGCAGCTCGGGCCGTCCGGTCAGCAGCCGCTGGCGGTAGCTGCGCTTGAGCGCCGAGCAGGCCACGACGGCCGACCGGCCGGCCGCGTTCTCCTGGTCGACCCAGGCGCCGATGGCGTCCAGCCAGGGCCAGCGGTCGTCATCGGTCAGCGGGATCCCGGCGTGCATCTTGGCCACGGCGGCGGGCGAGTGGAACCGGTCGCCGTCGGCGAACTCCCAGCCCAGCCTGGCCGCCAGCAGCTCGCCCACCGTGGTCTTGCCGCTGCCCGCGATCCCGGCCACCATCACGATCATGGCGCGAGATTATCGCGGGCCGCCCCGCCCGTCCGGGCCGGACCACCATGACCACGCCACATCAGCGGGACCGCGTGATCACGTTGGTCAGGTCCCCCGCACCGTGATCTAGCTGGTAGTCCAGGTTGATGGCCGCGTTGATCAGCGAGAGGTGGCTGAACGCCTGGGGGAAGTTGCCCAGCTGCTCGCCGGTCACCCCGATCTCCTCGGAGTACAGCCGCAGGTGGTTGGCGTAGGTGTGCATCTTCTCGAAGGTCAGCCGGGCCTCCTCCAGCAGGCCCGCCCTGGCCAGCGCCTCCACGTACCAGAAGGTGCACAGCGAGAAGGTGCCCTCGGCCCCGGCCAGCCCGTCGGGCGAGGCGCCGGGGTTGTAGCGGTAGACCAGGCTGTCGGAGACCAGCTCGCGGTCCATGGCCTGCAGGGTGGACAGCCACATCGGGTCCCTGGGCGCGATGAACCCCATCAGCGGCATCAGCAGCAGCGAGGAGTCCAGCACCTCGGTGCCGTAGTGCTGGGTGAACGCGCCGGTCTTGGGGTTGAAGCCGCGCTCCATGATCTGCCGGTAGACCTCGTCGCGCTCGGTCCGCCAGCGGATAATGTCGGCTGGCCGGCCGTGGCGCTCGGCCAGGCGGATGGCCCGGTCCAGGGCGACCCAGGACTGGAACCGCCCGTAGGTGAAGTTCTGGCGGCCGCCGCGGGTCTCCCAGATCCCCTCGTCGGGCTGGTCCCAGTGCTCGCACACCCAGTTGGTCATCTCGGCCACGGCCAGCCAGCCCTGGTGGGCCACGGTCAGGCCGCTGTCGTCGGCGTGCATCAGCGCGTCCAGCGCCTCGCCGTAGATGTCCAGCTGAAGCTGGTCGGCGGCGCCGTTGCCGATGCGCACCGGCCGGGAGCCGCGCCAGCCCTCGAAGTGGCTGAGGGTCTCCTCGCTCAGGTCGGAGCTGCCGTCCACCCGGTACATGATCTTCAGGGGACCGGAGCCGTTGCCGGCCTGCTCGGTGACCCGGTCGCGCATCCACGTGCCGAACCGGGCCGCCTCCTCGCGGTAGCCCAGGCCGAGCAGCGAGTAGACCGAGAACGAGGCGTCCCTGATCCAGGTGTAGCGGTAGTCCCAGTTGCGCTCGCCGCCGATCTGCTCGGGCAGGCCCGCGGTGGGGGCGGCGACCATGGCCCCGGTGGGGTGGTAGGTCATCATCTTCAGGGCCATGGCCGAGCTGCCCACCATCTCCCGCCACCGGCCCCGGTAGGTGGACTGCATCAGCCAGTCCCGCCAGTAGCCCAGGGTGTCGCGGCCCAGCCGGCCGGCCTCGCCGGGCGAGACCCGGCGGGGCTGACCGCCGCCGGACTCCAGCACCACCCCGGTGGCCTGGCCCTCGCTCAGCGTCCAGGTCGCCCGCAGGCCCTTGCCCTGCCGCTTGAGCTTGGTGTCGGCCGCCGACCGGCTGCCGACCAGGTGCAGGGTGAGCTCGGTGAAGCCGGAGCCTTCGGGCCGGAAGACCGCGCCGTCGGCGGAGACCTCGACGGTGTGCGACCGCCGGGCGTAGTCGAACCGCGGCTGGATCTCCATGGCGAACTTCATGGTGCCCCGGTTGACCCGGATCTGCCGGACGATGCGGTGCCGGTCGGTGGCCCGGCCGGTGATCACCGGCATGAAGTCGTGCACCTCGCCGACCCCGTCGGCGGACATGAACCGGGTGACCAGGACCGCGCTGTCGGGCAGGTAGATCTGCCGGGTCACGAACTCGCAGTCCAGCGGCGAGACGCGGAAGTGCCCGCCCTTGTCCGCGTCCAGCAGCGAGGCGAACACGCTGGGCGAGTCGAACCGCGGCGTGCAGAACCAGTCGATGTTGCCGTCGGTGCTGACCAGCGCGGCGGTCTGCAGGTCGCCGATCAGGCCGTGATCGCTGATGCGCGGGTAGCGCTCCATCAGGTGTGGTCCCCCCGTGGTGGTGATGCTCAGGACAGCCGGCCGGCCAGGTGGTCGCCGACCCGCAGCGCGTTGGCCATGATGGTCAGCGCCGGGTTGACCGCGCCGATGCTCGGCATGAAGCTGGCGTCGACCGCGTACAGGTTGTCCAGCTCGTGGGCCTTGCAGTTCAGGTCCAGCACCGAGGTCTGCGGGTCGCTGCCGAACCGGCAGGTCCCGGCCTGGTGAGCACAGCCCGCGATCGGGATGTCCATCTTCATGTAGAAGTTCTTGTCCATGACGTGGTGCGCCTTCATCCCGAGATGATTGAGCACCTTCTCGAGCTCGTGGTAGAGCCCGTCGGCCTCGGCGTCGTTGGTCTGGGCGTAGGCCAGGTGGATGTTGCCGTCGTCATCGACGGTGACCCGGTTGTCGGGCCGGGGCACGTCCTCGGTGGTGAGCCAGAAGTCGACCGCGTGCCTGGCCACCTCCTCGAGCGCGAACTTGGGGGCCAGCTTGGTCAGCTTGGGCTCCTCGCCCCTCATGGCCTCGGCGTTGGACTTGCCCAGCATCTGGATGTTGCCCAGCGGCCACGGGCGGTCCACGCCGGGGTGATAGAAATCGTTCAGCCCCAGGGTCTTCTGGTAGACCGTGTCGTTCTCCTCGCCGCTCAGCGCCACGACGGCCCGGCTGTTATGGAACATGTAGTTGCGGCCGAGCTGGTCCGAGCCGTTGGCCAGGCCCTTCGGATGGCGGTCGCTGGCCGAGCGCAGCAGGATGCGGGCCGTGTTGGCCGCGCCAGCGCACACCACGACGATGTCGCCCGCGTAGACCTCGGTGTTCCCGTCGCGCGACACCACCACGCCGGTCACCTGGCGCCCGGACGGGTCGGTCTCCAGCCGCTGGACCTCGGCGTTGACCAGCAGCGTCACGTTGGGATCTGTGAGCAGCGGGCGGACCGCGATGGTCTCGGCGTCGGACTTGGCGTGCACCAGGCACGGGTAGCCGTCGCACCAGGCGCAGCGGATGCACGCGCTGGCCGCGCGGTGGGCCTCGTCGAGCAGGATGCCGCACGGGGCGTGGAACGGGTGGTAGCCGGCCGCGGCCAGGGTGTCGGAGATCTGCTGGATGCGCGGCTCGTGGGAGACGGCCGGCCACGGGTACTGCCGGGAGTACGGGCCCTCGGTCGGGTCCTCGCCGTGCGCGCCGTGCACCTGGTACAGCCACTCGGCCTGGCTGTACCAGGGCTCGAACTCGTCGTAGCTCAGCGGCCAGGCCGGGGACAGGCCGTCCTCGTGCTTGATCTCGCCGAAGTCGCCGGGCCGCAGCCGGTACAGCGCGGCCCCGTACATCTTGGTCGCGCCGCCCACGAAGTAGTGGACCTGGGGCTGGAACGGCTGGCCCGCCGAGTCGTACCAGGTGTCCTTGGACATGTACTTGCCGTCCACGAACACCGGACCCGGATCCCAGTTGGTCATCTCCCTGGGCAGGAAGTCGCCCCGCTCCAGCAGGAGTATGCGCTTGCCCGCCCTGGCCAGCGAGCTGGCCAGGGTTCCGCCCCCGGCTCCGGTACCTACGATCACAACGTCATAGCGCTCGGTCATGTGCGCACACTGCCCGGCCAGGGCGGGCGGCAATCATCCCGGCAATCACCCGGAGCGGATGATGCTGGCCGCCTGGCGGCGGGGAAAGAGTGAGCCCATGGCACAGAGTCAGGGAGTCCAGCTCGGCACGTTCCAGGTCAGCAGCCGGCCGCTGGCCATCGGCGGCGCGCTCATGGCGGCCGGCGCCGTCATCGGCCTGGCCGGGATGGCCGTCAGCACCACGGTCGTGATCATGGCGGCCAGGCGCTGGATCGACCAGATGGAGACGCCGCCGGCGGAGCTGGCCCGGCAGAAGTGGCATCAGGCCCGCGCCGCGACCCAGGCCGGCGCGAGCGCCTGGCAGGACGGCCTGGCCACCAGCGCGCGCAGCTAGGCGCACCGCCAGCCGCGGAGCGGACCGCCAGCCATAGACCCGCGCCCAGCGTCGGGCCGAGCCGAGGGCCGGTGACCAGTTGAACGTCGTTCTTGCCCGGTGGCAGTTCGCCTTCACCACCGTCAACCACTTCTTCTTCGTGCCCGTCACCATCGGCCTGGCCGTGCTGACCGCGCTGCTGCAGACCGCCTGGTGCCGCCGCCAGCGCCCCGAGTACCTGCGGCTGACCCGGTTCTTCGGCATCCTGCTGACCATCAACGTGGCCATCGGCGTGGTCACCGGGCTGGTCCAGGAGTTCGAGTTCGGCATGAACTGGTCGGCCTACTCCCGGCTGGTCGGCAACATCTTCGGGGCCCCGCTGGCCATGGAGGGCCTGCTGGCGTTCTTCCTGGAGTCCACGTTCCTGGGCCTGTGGCTGTTCGGCTGGGACAAGCTGCCCCGCGCCGTGCACCTGCTGTGCATCTGGGCCGTCGCCATCGGCGCCATGCTGTCGGCCGCGTTCATCATGGCCGCCAACTCCTGGATGCAGCACCCGGTCGGCTACGTCCTCAACCACAAGACCCGCATGCCCCAGCTCAACGACCTGGGCGCGGTGCTGACCAACCCGGTGTTCGTGTGGGGCTACACCCATGTCCTGCTGGCCTCGCTGGTCACCGGCGCCGCCGTCATGCTGGCCGTCTCGGCCTGGCAGCTGCGCCACGGCGGTGACCGCGAGGTGTTCACCCGCTCGGCCCGGCTGTCGCTGGCCGTGCTGGTGCCGACGGTGCTGTTCGCCATGCTGATCGGCAGCGAGCTGGGCGTCATCGAGGCCCGCTACCAGCCGATGAAGATCGCCGCCGCCGAGGCCCAGTGGAGCACCTGCCAGCCCTGCTCGTTCTCGCTGTTCCAGATCGGCGGCGGGAACCAGGACCAGGCCCCGACTCAGATCCTCGAGATCCCGCACCTGCTGTCCCTGCTGGCCACCAACCACTGGAACGGCAAGGTCATCGGGCTGAACCCGCTCCAGCACCAGTACGTGAAGCGGTACGGACCCGGCTACTACGTGCCCAACGTATTCATCCAGTACTGGTCGATGCGCGTGATGGCCTACCTGGCCGTGGTGGTCTTCGGTGTCGGCGGCTGGGGGCTGTGGCTGCTGCGCCGCCGCAAGCTGGCCACCTCGCGCCGCTACCTGTGGCTGGCCACCTGGACCGCCGTGCTGCCATTTTTCATCAACACGGCCGGCTGGCTGCTGACCGAGAGCGGCCGCCAGCCCTGGGTGGTGCAGGGCATCCAGCTCACCCGCAACGGCGTGTCACCCTCGGTCAGCACCACCGAGATCGCCATCAGCCTGGGTGTCTTCGTCGCGCTCTACATCACCCTCGGCGTCGTGGACTTCCTGCTGATGCTGCGCTACGCCCGCCGGGAACTGGCGCCCGAGCCGGCCGCGTCACCCGGCGAGGAAGTCCGCGTCCCGGCGGCCCAGTACTAGAGGTGACTTAAGGCATGATCCCGTTCTGGTTCATCCTGATCACCATCCTGTGGATGGGCTTCTTCGTGCTGGAGGGATTCGACTTCGGCGTCGGCATCCTGCACGGCGTGGTCGGCCGGGACGAGGCCAGCAGCCGGGCCGCCATCAACACCATCGGCCCGCTGTGGGACGGCAACGAGGTCTGGCTGATCGTCGCCGCCGCCGCCATCTTCGCCGCCTTCCCCGCCTGGTACGCCACCATGTTCTCCGGCTACTACCTGGCCATGGTCATCCTGCTGGTGGCGCTCATCGTGCGCGGCGTGTCCTTCGAGTACCGGGGCAAGCGCGACTCCGCCCGCTGGCGCGCCGCCTGGGACGGCCTGCTGGTTGCGGGCAGCATCGTGGCCCCGTTCGTGCTCGGCATCGCGCTGGGCAACCTGCGCAGCGGCGTGCCCATCAACTCCCGCCAGCAGTTCACCGGCAACCTGGGCAGCCTGTTCCGGCCCTATCCGATCTTCACCGGCGTCACGCTGGTGCTGATCTGCGTGCTGCACGGCGCGACGTTCCTGGGCCTGAAGACCACGGGCCAGGTCCGCGAGCGGGCCCTGCGGCTGGCCAGCCTGATCTCCCCGGTGGTGTTCCTGGTCGTGGTGGCCTTCGCGTTCTGGACCCACGCCACGGCCACCTCGAGCGTCCTGCTCAACCCGGTCGAGTTCCTGGCCGTGCTGGCCGCGCTGGCCGCGGTGTGGTTCGCCTACGACGAGCGCGCGGGCTGGGCCTTCGCGTCGACGACGGTCACCATGGCCGCCTCGATCCTGGCCATTTTCGTGGATCTGTACCCGAACGTGATGGTGTCCAGCACCAGCCCGGCGTTCAATCTGACTGTGCACAACACCGCTTCGCCGCCCTACACCCTGGGCGTGATGACCGTCATCGCCCTGATCGCGCTGCCGTTCGTGCTGGCCTACCAGGCCTGGAGCTACTACGTGTTCCGCCGCCGGGTCACCGCGGACAGCTTCCGGCCCGGGGCCGAGCCGACCGCCGCGACCGCGGCGACAGCGGCGGCGCAGGCCGGCGCGAGCGGCGGGGCGTTCGCCGCCACTGCGTCGGTGGGCGCGCTGTCCGGCGCCGAGCAGGGCCCGGCCGACGCGGCCCCGCCCGCCAGCACCGCGGCACCGGGCGCGCCGGGCGCTCCGGGCGCGGCGGCCAGGGCCGGGCGGCCGGGGCGTGGCACCCGGCGGCGGCCGTCCCGCTGGCGACTGCGGCGCCGTGGCTGATCACATGCCTGAGGCCCGGCTCAGCGAGGCCCAGTTCCGCGCGCTCTACCAGCGGCTGCGGGCCCGGCCCGGCTGGGGGCCGCGAGACCGGCGCGGCGCGCTCAACTACCTGACCCCCGAGATGGTCGCGGTCGCCTGCCGCGAGGTGCGCCTGGGCCGCAGCGTGTCCCTGGCCTCCCCGCTCGAGGACACCGCCGCCGCGGACAACCCCGACCCGGTCACGCACGAGATGACCGCCCCGCCCGCCGTCTCCTCCCCCTCGACGCCGGAAAACCCTCCCGAGCAACAGCCCTCGGTTGCCCCGGGCCTGGACTTCGCCATGTATCGGCTCGCGCGCAACGTGCATGGCAACGCGGCCAGCCACATCGACGCCCTGTGCCACGTGATCTTCGACGGCCGGCTCTACAACGACGTCTCGGTGGCCGAGATCACCAGCGACGGCGCCCGTACCGAGTCCATCGAGGTGGCCGGCGACGGCATCGTCGGCCGGGGCGTGCTGCTGGACATCCCGCGCCTGCGCGGCGTGCCCTGGCTGGAGCCCGGCGACCACGTCACCGCCGCCGAGCTGGCCGCGGCCGAGGCCGCCCAGGGCGTCCGGGTCGGCCGCGGCGACATCCTGCTGGTCCGGGTCGGCCACCGCCGGCGCCGTGACGAGATGGGGGCCTGGGACGCCGCCGCCAGCCGGGCCGGGCTGCACCCCACCGCCCTGGAGTTCGTGGCCGACCGCGAGGTGGCCGTGCTCGGCAGCGACAGCAACAACGACACCGCGCCCAGCGCCGCCGACGGCGTGGACTTCCCGGTGCACGTGCTGGCGATCAACGCCCTCGGCGTGCACCTGCTGGACTACCTCCAGTTCGCGGAGCTTGTCCCGCTGTGCGAGCAGGCCGGCCGCTGGAGCTTCCTGTGCGTGATCGCCCCGCTGCGCCTGCCCGGCGGCACCGGCTCCCCCATCAACCCCATCGCGATCTTCTGACGCGGCACCGTTCTGCAGCACCGTCCGTCTAGCCAGCGGGCCGACCGGAATCGCCTTTGCGGCCGCCCGCCTTGTGTTTTTCCATGATCGGGACCGTTTGACCCCCTCCTGGCGGGGTCAAACGGTCCCGATCATGGTGGTCGGCGCCGGCGGCCGGGGCGCGGGGGCTTGCCTCCGGGCGGGCCGCCCGGCTCGACACGATGAAGGCCAGGACGAGCATCAGGGCCGCGACGACGGTGGTCCAGGCGAAGATCTGCGACAGGTTCAGCCCGGCCGACTGGAGTGGCCCGACCGTGAACGCCGCGATGCCGTAGCCCGCCTGGTAGAAGGCGATGACCCCGCCCGCGACCGCGGCCGAGGCGGTGGTCATGTCGAGCTCGCCGAAGCTGATGGTCAGCGGCAGCATGGCCGAGCAGCCCAGCCCGGCCAGGGCGAAGACCCCGATGCCCGCGACGGCCTGGTGCCGGCCCAGCGACCCGGTGAGCAGGAACGAGGCGATCAGGACCAGCGGCAGCAGCCGGTAGACCCTGGGCGGCGACAGCCAGCGCTCCAGGGCCGCGAAGCCGACCCGGCCCAGCGTCACCATGCTCCAGAACGCGGCCAGGGCCAGCGACGCCTGGCTGGTCGAGGCGCCCAGCCGCTTGGTCATCTCCAGCTGTGACCAGTTGCCGTTCATGGTCTCGCAGATGCCGTACAGCAAGATCAGCCCGGCGTAGAGCCAGAACCGGCTCGGCAGCCGCGGGCGCTGCACGGCCCCGGCCCCGGCCCCGGCGGCGCCCGCCGTCCCGTCCACCCGCAGCGGCAACTGCAGGCTCACCAGCAGCAAGACCACCAGCAACGCCGCCGACACCGCCGGCAGCCCCCACCAGAACCCCAGGCCGACGAACACCGCGACAAACACCGGGGCCAGGACCGTGCCCAGCCCCAGCAGCGCGTTCAGGGTCAGCACGGCCGAGTCCACCGCGCCCGGGTGGAACGCCGAGGCGAAGGTGTTCAGCACCGGGACGGTCAGGCCGAACCCGGCGCCCAGGAACCCCGTGGCCACCAGCAGCAGCGGGTGGGCCACCGCCTCATGGGACTTGACCGGCGCGCTGACCAGCAGCAGCCCCATCGAGACCAGGCTCAGGGTCAGGCCCAGCAGGTAGACCCGTTTGGTGCCGATGCGCGCGGCCAGCCGGGCGCCGGTCAGCGCGCCCGCGATGGCCGTGAGCACCTGGGGCAGGAACATGGCGCCGTACTGACCGCTGGACAGCCCGTAGTCGCCGGGGCTGGTGAATATCGTGCTGGCGGCCGGGAAGCTGACCAGCACGATGCCCTGTACCAGCCCGGCGACATTGACCACGCGGCTCTGAGTTCCCGAGGCGATGACTCCTCCATTAACTCAGCGTCTGGGAAATTTCTGGTGTCCTGCGGCCGGGTGGCCGGGCTGGTGCGCCAGGCTGGCGCTAATGCCCGGCTCCATGCTGCGCGCCCGAGGGCCGGGCAACATCACCCGTGCCGGGTGGCCCGCCACGGCGGCCGGCCGGCTCGGATTAGACCGTGCGCGCTGCGGATAGGGGAACGACATGACAACACCACAGCAGCAAGTTGACGCGCTGGTGATTTTCGGCGCTACCGGTGACCTGGCCAAGCTGGAGACTTTCCCAGCGCTGGTCGGCCTGGTCGACCGCGGGGTGCTGGGCGTCCCGGTCATCGGCGTGGCCAAGAGCGGCTGGGGTCTGGACCAGTTCCGGGAGTACGCGCGGGACTCGCTGAAGCTCAACAAGATGGACCCGGACGGCCCGGCGGCGACCAAGATGCTGGGCCTGCTGCGCTACGTCGACGGCGACCTGGACGATCCGGGGACCTACAAGGCCATGTCGGACGCCGTGGGCGACGGCAAGCGCGTGCTGTTCTACCTGGAGGTGCCGCCGCCGCTGTTCGGCCGCATCGCCCAGGGGATCTCCGGGGCCGGGCGGGCCGACGGCAACCGGGTCATGGTCGAGAAGCCGTTCGGCACCGACCTGGCCAGCGCCCAGGCGCTGAACCAGCTGATGCACCAGTACTTCCCGGAGGACTCCATCTACCGGGTGGACCACTGGCTGGGGCTGGACCCGGTGGACAACCTCATGTTTCTCCGCTTCGCCAACTCCATCCTGGAGCCGGTGCTGAACCGGACGTACGTGGAGAGCATCCAGATCACCATGGCCGAGGCGTTCGGCGTGGCCGACCGGGGCAGTTTCTACGACAAGACGGGCGCGATCCGCGATGTCGTGCAGAACCACATGCTCCAGGTGCTGGCCACCGTGCTGGCCGACCCGCCGGACGGGGCCGGCCTGGCCTCCTGGCGGGACTCCAAGTCGCGGCTGATCAGCGCACTGGCCCCGCTGGACGCCTCGACGGTGGTGAAGGGCCAGTACGACGGCTACCTGAGCGTGAACGGCGTGGCCCCGGGCAGCAAGACCGAGACCTACGTGGCCCTGAAGACCATGGCCAACTCCTGGCGCTGGGCCGACGTGCCCATCGCGATCAGGGCGGCCAAGTGCATGCCGGTGACCGCGACCGAGGTGTCGTTCCGGTTCCGGAAGCCGCCGCAGGACGCGCTGGGCGTGGGCTACGGGATGGCCGGCAACCACCTCCGGGCCCGCATCCACCCCAACAACGAGTCGTCGCTGTGCCTGGTCGGCAAGAAGCCGGGCAAGGGCTGGGACGCGCAGGAGCAGGAGCTCACCTACACCGAGCCGCCGGGCGAGGACATGCGGCCCTACGACCGGCTCATCGGCGCCGCGCTCAGCGGCGAGCGCTGGCTGTTCGCCAAGCAGGACACCGTCGAGGCGGCCTGGGAGGTCGTGCAGCCGGTGCTCGGCCCCGACGTGGTGCCGCTGCACAACTACGCGCAGGGCTCCTGGGGCCCGGCGGAGGCCGACGCGCTGCTGCCATCGGGCTCGGCCTGGCACAACCCGGCGGGCTGAGCCTTGGCTACGGGGGGTAGCGGGGCCGCGCTGAACGTCGGCCTGCCGCGGGTGGTGATCGTCGGGGGCGGCTTCGGGGGGCTGTTCGCCGCTCGCGCGCTGCGCAAGAGCCCGGTCACGGTGACCCTGCTGGACCGGGCTCAGCATCACCTGTTCCAGCCGCTGCTGTACCAGGTCGCCACCGGCATCCTGTCGGAGGGCCAGATCAGCGCGCCGCTGCGGCAGGTGCTGCGCAAGCATCGCAACGTCGAGTGCGAGATGGCCGAGGTCACCGGCATTGACGCCGAGCGCCGCCTGGTGCACGCCAGGCGGCCGCTCGGCGAGACCATCGATATCGGCTACGACTACCTCATCGTGGCCGCCGGGGTCCGGCAGTCCTACTTCGGGCACGACGAGTTCGCGCGGCTGGCCCCGGGCATGAAGACGATCGCCGACGCGCTCATGATCCGGCGCCGGGTGCTGGCCTCGTTCGAGATGGCCGAGCTGGCCAAAAGCCCGCAGGAGCAGCAGCACTGGCTGACGTTCGCGCTGGTCGGCGCGGGCCCTACCGGTGTTGAGCTGGCCGGCCAGATCCGCGAGCTGGCCACCAAGACGCTGCGCGACGAGTTCCGCAAGATCCGGCCGGAGGACGCCCGGGTGCTGCTGTTCGACGGCGGCGACGCGCCGCTGGCCAGCTTCGGCAGCCGGCTGTCCGACATCGCGACCCAGTCGCTGCTCGACCTGGGCGTGGAACTGCACATGAACTCGCGGGTCACCGACATCGACATGAACGGAGTCACGGTCGAGACCAAGGACGGGACCTCGGTCCGGTACGACGTGGGCGTCGCACTGTGGACGGCGGGCGTCGGCGCGCCGCCGGTGGCCGCGGCCGTCGCCGAGGCCACCGGGGCCAGGACCGACCGGGCCGGGCGCATCCAGGTCCGCGACGACCTGACCATCCCCGGCCACCCGGAGATCTACGTGGTCGGCGACCTGATGAGCCTGCGCAAGCTGCCCGGCGTGGCCGAGGTGGCCATGCAGTCGGGCTACTACGCGGGCCGCCGGATCGGCCGCGACGTCAGCGGCCGGGCGATGGGCGGCCGGTTCCGCTACCTCGACCTCGGCTCGGCGGCCTACATCTCGCGCGGCCGGGCCGTGCTCTCGGTCGGGCCGGTGCGGCTGGGCGGGTTCGCGGGCTGGCTGGGCTGGCTGCTGATCCACATCGCCTTCCTCACCGGCTACCGCAACCGGGTCGGCGCGATCCTGACCTGGTGGCTGGCCTTCACCAGGGACTCGCGCCGCGAGCGGGCGTTCACGGTGACTCAGGTCGGCCTGGTGGCCGACGTCTACGACGAGTTCGCGCCAGCGGGAACGGGAACGGGAACGGGA
>Ga0102924_1001844_pt1 | contig 23803 bp, 20 predicted proteins | sample PaiPotPPM11metaG_FD_80116 | JGI IMG/M metagenome (GOLD analysis project Ga0102924, IMG submission 80116) | Iron sulfur acid spring bacterial and archeal communities from Banff, Canada, to study Microbial Dark Matter (Phase II) - Paint Pots PPM... ...
CTGCGCTCGCGCTCGCCCCTGCTCCGTCATCGGCCCACACTCCTTCGCTCCAGCGACTCCAGCGACGCGGCTATCCTACCGCCTCGGACCAACTGGCCGGCGCGAAAACGTGTGGCGCACTTAGTTCCTTGAGTACGTGCCAGTCTCCCGCGCCTCTTGCCGCGACGCGTCGCGCGCCATTGACCTATCGCCGCCCGCGGGGTAGCATCGCTTTGTCATGATGAGGGCGTAGGCAGTTGGAAGGCGACACCCCATGCGCGCCGGAGTCGCCCAGGCCACGATCACACCCGCGCTCGGAACGCATCTGTCCGGCTACGGGATCCGCCCACCCGCGAACACGATCCACGATGACCTGTCCTGCAGCGCGCTGGTCTTCGAGGCAGGGGAGACGCGGATCGGACTCCTGTCCTGCGACCTGGTGGGCTTGCCGGTGGCCGTGGTGCAGGCCTGGCGCCCCTATCTTGCGACGTGCAGCGGCATTCCCGCAACGAACATCCTCATCGCCTGCTCGCATACGCATGCCGGTCCCGTGACCGGCATGCTGCAAGAACCGTCTGGCGAGCGCGAGCAAGCGTACCTCGAGCACCTGAAACACGCCCTCGCCGGCGCCTTAGCGGTGGCCGCCGCCACACTCCAGCCCGCGCGGCTCAGTCTGGCGACTGGGCGCCTACGCACGCAGCGCAACCGGCGCGACCGGCTCGGTGACGCCGCCGGTCCCGTCGACGATACGGTGAGCGTCCTGCGTGTCGACGCACTCGCACCGGTTCCCTCATCGCCGGCCGCGACGGGGCGGGCTCGACGCGACGGCCCTTCGCAGCAAACGACCGGTGGTGACGCGGTGGGGCAGCGCCCTCCTGCCGCGCCTTCCCCCCATTCGCTGGCGACGGTCGTCCACTATGCCAGCCACCCCGTCGCGCTTCGGGAGCAGAACTTCGGTTTATCTGCCGACTATGTCGGTTGGGTTCGGCGGGCGGTGCAGCTGGCCCTGGGGGCGCCGTGTCTGTTCCTCCAGGGCGCCTGCGGGGATCTCGTCCCCGTGCTGCCCATGGTGGCCATGCCGGAGGGCCGGGCGCCGCGTGTCTCGCCGGACGTCGAGGTCCAACTCGACGCGGCGAAGCGGATCGGCCTGGCCATCGGCCAGATCGCAGTTGAAGCTGCCCGCGAAAGGCCCAGGGACGGTGGCGCCTCGGGCTGTCGTTTGCCGCTGGGCGCGACGCTGCGGACGTTCACGGCTGACCTGAAGGCCCCCCTTTCCGTTCCGGGAGCGCTTGCCGAACGGCCTGGGGGTTCCCTGCCCTTCGAGGTGCAATGTCTGCGTCTGGGACCGCTGGCGATCGTTGGGCTGCCGGTCGAGCCGCTCTGTGCTGTCGGCCTGGCCATCCAGCACCTCGGGCCCTTCCCGTCCGGTGACGATGGCGAGTCCGTGCTGGAACCGGCGACGATCTGGTGCGCCGGCTACGCCAACGGTTGCTACGGCTATCTGCCTCCGGAAGGAGAGTACGCCCGTGGCGGCTACGAGGTCGCCAGAGCGCACCGGTACTATCAGCAGCCGGCGGCCTTCGCACCCGGCACGGCGGCTCAAGCGGTCGCCGCCGCAGCCGACGGGCTGACTGCCCTCTTTAGTGTCGCAGGGAGCCGGTGATGCGATCATGAGCCGGCCCCTGCGCGTAGGCATGATCGGGGTCGGGCGTCACGCCCGCACGATCCTGCTGCCATCCATCGCCCAGATCCCAGAGTACATGCAGGTCGTCGCCTTGGCGACGGCGCACGAAGAGACGGCGCGGGCGGCGGCGGCGCAGTTCCACATCCCAGCGCACGTCGGCTACGAGGCGCTGGTGGCGGACCCGGCAGTGGAGGCGGTGCTCGTCGTCGGCGGCCAGCACGGACCGGCGATCCTCGCAGCGCTCGATGCCGGGAAACCGGTGTGGACGGAGACGCCGGGCATCGCGTCCGGTTTGGAGGCGTCACAGATCCGCAAGCTGGCACAAGAGCGGTCGCTCCCGGTGCAAGTCGGTTTCTGTCTGCGTTACTCGCCACTGTACCAGCGAATGCAGGCGTTGCTCGAAGACTGGCGGCGCGATGATCCTGGACCACGCACCTACAGCGTGCGCTATTATCCCTATGTCGGACACTTCTACAACCTCTTATGTCACTTCGCCGGTCCCATTGCTGCAGTGTGTGCCCTTTCCAGTCCAGACGGCGCGGGGCAAATCGTCAGCATGCGCTTCTCCGGCAGCGAGACCGGCGTGCTTGCCTGGCAACGTTTCGCCAACAACGCACTGCCCTACGAGCGGCTCGAGATTGCCCATGCCAGCGGCCTGCTGGTGGCGGATGATGGCCGCGAACTGCGCTGGCATCGGGCGCAGGAGCGCGTGACCAACGACCAGCTAGGCTTCGCGACCGCTGAGGCGAGTCTCTTTGTCTCGACGTCCTCCATCCCCTACGGGAGGAATACCCAACTGTTCCTGCGCGGCTACCCGCCGGAACTGCTGCATTTCGTCCAGTGCGTGCGCAGCGGCGAACCGCCCGCCTGTGACATCGACGATGCTGAGCAGATGCTGCTGGTCGGCCAGGCCGTCCAGCGTTCAGCTGCGCTTGGCGCGCAATGGGTAGCAGTCGAGCCGTCCACTGCCGGGTAGAGACAGGGCCGCATCAATCCGGCAAGGTCTTGGGCACCAAAGCCTGCAACTGGCTCTTCAGCCCCTGGAGCGTCGTCGCCACGGCGGCGGTGCCGGCATACATATTGGTGAAAGCCGGCGCGAGCAGTTCCTTGTGCATCTGATCGTAGGTTGGCAGCAGGAAAAGCGGATCGAGGCGCATGGCATGGTTCAGCGCTTGCGCGTAGACGTTGAGGTTCACCTTGTCGGCGAGACTGCCGTAGACCTGCTGGATCCAAGCCGGGAACTGGTCCTCTCGCGCCGGGGCATTGCCGCGGGAGATCGACCAGTATGGCGTATCCGCCGACCACCTCAGAAACGACCAGGCCTCATCCAGATGCTTCGAGCCAGTCGGTAGGTTGTTCGGATCGACATCGACGGCAGAGCCAACGATCTTGTACATCGGATGCGGGGCAAAGGCCAGGTTCACCCCCTGCGTCTCCACCGCCTGCGCGACAGTGAAGGTGCTACCGGCCGAGACCTGCATCATGGCCAGCTTGCCGCTGATCATCGCGTTGGTCGCGTTGGTTGCACCCATGTCCTTGAGCTGGGCCGCCGACACCATCACCTTGTACTTGGTCGCTAGATCGAAGAGATACTGAAAGCCCTCGATCATCTCCGGGGTGTCACAGACGATGGTGGTCATGTCATCGGTGATCCACTGGCCCTTCCAAAACGAGGGCCAGTCGTTCTCCAGGACGCCGGGGCCGATCTGACTGATGCCGGCCGACGTCAGCTTGCCATCGGCGCCGGTCCTCGTGGTCTTTTGCAGCGTTTGCAGGAACGCGTCGGCGGACCAGGAAGGATCGCCCCACTTCGTCGGCGGCTCGGCCACGCCGAGCTTCTGGAAGAGGTCACGGTTGTAGGCAATGACCGGCCAGTTGCCGCCGGACTGGTTGGGTATGCCGCAGATGTGGCCGCGCCACTGAGAGGTCACGTCGAAGTCGGCCTTGGGGAAGACGCTCAGGTCGTACTTGTCGCGCTGAACATAGGCAGTGATGTCCTGGATGAGCCGGTTCTGGTAGGCGTCGGGATAGAGTAGCCAGACGACGTCCGGTGGCGTGCCGGCCGCCAGCAGCGTCTTGTACTTCTCGTCGTAGGGAGAGCCGGCCTGAATCGTTTCCAGCTTCAGGTTGGGAAAGGCCTTCTGAAAGTTGGTGGTCACCAACTGCGGAAAGGTGGTGGTTTGGCGCGAGTTCAGCGAGGTGTAGTACTGTAAGGTCACAGTGGCGCCGGCCGGTGAGGACGATGCCGCCGCCGCGGCGGACGCTGTTGATGTAGCGCTCGTGCTGGCCGAGGCGCTCGTCGCTACGCTCACGCTGCTCGCGGCCGGACTGGCGCTCGTTGTCGTGATCGTCGCGGGGGTGCCGGTTGTGGCGGGCACGCTGGTGGCAGTCGCCGAAGCCGTCACAGTGGTCGGCGCGGCGAGGGTGGTGGTCGTGCTGCCGGTCGTGGCGCCGCCGCAGGCGGCGAGCACGCTGCAGCCGAAGCCGGTCGTCAAGGCGCCGATGCCGCGCAGCAGGGTACGCCGGCTGAGCTGCGCATGGTGGAGCAAACCCATGACCAACGATTCCTTTCCTGGCGATCCGCAAGCGGCCGGGAGGGAACGCCTGCCAACGCTCTGAGGAGCAGGCATGCCGACTATACCAGGCGCGCTACATAATGCCAAGCCGCCAACCTGTTGTCACAACATCATGGTGATCCGTTGCAATCGGCGGTCATGCCTGGTAGAGTGCGCGTGCCTTGCCACAGGCGTAGCGGGGTTCCTGGCCCGTTCCGGCGGCGTCAATGCTTGGAGTGACCAGCCATGCCAGCAATCTCGGAGAAAACACCGGAGCGGGCGGCCATCGATGGCGGCGATCCCGTCCGGACCAGACCCTTGCCCACCGGCTTTTTCGGCACGCGGCTCATCGGCGAGGAGGAAAAGGCCGAGGTTCTGGCCGCGCTGGAGGGCCGCGCGCTGGCGCGCTTTTCCGGCATGACGCCGCCTTCGCGCGTTGCCACCTTCGAACGGGAACTCTGTCGCCGGCTCGGCTGCCGCTACGCTGTCGCGGTGACCTCGGGCACGGCGGCCCTGGAGGTTGCCCTCGTCGCGCTCGGCATCGGCCCGGGCGACGAGGTGATCATGCCCGCCCTCAACTTCATCTCCTCCCCAGAGGCGGTGCTGCGCCTGGGAGCCATTCCGGTGTACGCCGAGGCCGACGACGGCTTTGGTCTGGACCCCGATGACGCGGCGCGTCGGATCACGGCTCGCACGCGCGCACTCATGCCGGTCCACGTGCATGGCGCCGCCTGCCGCATCGATGCGGTCATGGCGGTCGCGCGCCGCCACGGCCTGCGCGTGCTGGAGAACGGCGCCTGGAGTTGCGGCGCGCGCTTCCACGGGCAAGCAATCGGCACGTTCGGCGATGCCGGCATCCACTCGCTGCACAGCGTCAAGGTCATCACCGCCGGCGAGGGTGGCGTGGTCGTGACCAATGACCCGCTGGTCTACGAGCGGGCCGTCCGCTACCATGACCACGGTAACTTCCGTATGCCCAGTATCCCCGCATCGATGGCGGCGCCCGAAGAGGGGGCAGCCATCGAACCATCCGCCGAGCCATTCCTCGGCGCGGCGTTCCGCATGCCGGAATTGAGTGGCGCCGTAGCGCTGGCGCAGGTACGCAAGCTTGATACGGTGCTGCAGCGGGCGCGGCGGGCGCAGCGGAGCATCCTGAACGGGCTACAGCAGATCGTCGCCGGACGCCCGCGAACGCCCTTCGCCTTGCGCAACGTGCCGGATCCCGAAGGCGATTGCGGCATCGCGGTCGGCGCGCTGCTGCACGACGCTGAGCAGGCGAAATCCTTCCAGACGGCGCTGCGGGCCGAGGGCATCGCCATCGGCCTCGTCTACGGCGCCAGGCCGGTGTACGACGCGCCGCAGTTGCCGCCGGTTGCAGCGAGTCCGTGCCCCTGGACGGACGCCTTGCTTGCCCGCTCTCTGATGCTCTCCGTCACGCCGGATTACACGGATGACGATGCCCGGGACGTCGTGCATGCCTTCGCCAAGGTTGCGGCACGGGGATAGCGCGGCGCTCCTTCAGAGCTCCTGGATCAGCACGCTGCGAAACCGCACCGCGCTGTGATGGTTCTGCAAGCCGATGTAGCCCTCCAGGGGCCTGCCGCGTAGCGACTCGTCGGCGCTGAGGTCGACTTCGACGATGTGCTCGCCGTTGAGCACGAATCCCACCCGCGATCCGGCACAGGTGATCTCGAGGTCGTTCCATTGTCCGGCCGGGCGGGCGGCGTTTTTTGTCGGCGCAACGGCGTCGTAGATCGCCCCTGTGCTACTGACCGTGGCGGGAGCCCCGTGATCATCGAGGATCTGCATCTCCATCCCGTCATAGGCCGGCCGGCCTTCCAGGAGCGAGCGCAAGAAGACGCCGCTGTTGCCGCCCTCGCTGATCGCATACTCCAGGTGCAACACGAAATCCCCGTACATGCGAGCGGTGCGTAGCCAGCCGCGCCCTTCGCCCGAACAGACCAGGACGCCCTCTTCCGCCGACCAGCCGACGGTGTCCCGCACGTATTCCCAGCCGGCGAGGCTCTTGCCGTCGAAGAGGGAGACGAAGCCGCCCGCCGCCGCTGTTTGCGCTGTCACCACATCTCCTCCAGTTCCCGCGGCTGGTGGCGCCATGGCAGGGCCGGCTCGATCCTCGCCCGCTGCACGCTCAAGCCCCCTGTTGCTCGATCGCCGCGACACGCGACCGGACAGGCCGGTCCCCTTCCTGGCGCATGGCCCGCGGCCGCTTCACCTCGATCCGGCGCGCTGTTGGCGCCTGCCGGCCACGCTCATTGCGGCGATGGAGACCGAGATTGCCCCCTGGGCAGTCGACGCAGATGCACGCGGTAGCGGTAGCGATCGGCGCGATACACACCGCGGACGAGTTCAATGCGGCGTCCCGATGTGTCGGTCGTCCGCCGTTCCATGACCACCACGGTGGCGCGACGCCGCAATTGCAGCCATCCCGCCTCCTCTGCCGTTGCCGGCCGCGCCTCGATGGTCTGGTCGGCCTCGCTCAGATGGAACCCGTAGCGCCCCTCCAGCACTGGGTAGTAGCCAACCTCGTCCAGGTTGGCCTGGGTGACGCGCAGGCCAATGTCATAGGGGAACATCCCTGTTTCCACCGACATAGGCTCGTCGTTGGCCAGGCGCAAGCGCACGATCCGGTATACGTTGCTCCCCTCCGGTAGCTCGAGCAGCTCCGCCTCACGGCCATGTACGGTCACCACCTCCGTCGAGAGCGTGCGAGCACTCGGCCGCAAGCCCCGTGCCTCCATTCGCTCGGTAAAACCGACGAGCACCCCCAACTCTTCTTCGATCTTCGGCGTGGCGACGAAGGTGCCCTTGCCCTGCTTGCGCACGAGCAGGCCCTCCTGCACCAGACCGTGGATGGCCTCCCGCACGGTGGTGCGGCTGACGCCGTACTGCGCGCAAAGTTCTTGCTCTGTCGGGAAGAGGCTCCCCACCGCCAACTCACCCTGGGCCACGCGCGCCCGCAGCGCCTCACGGAGCCGGTAATAGAGGGGGATCGGCGCCCCGGAAGGGCTCGGCAACGCCTCCGATGACTCAACGGACACGCGATGCACCATCTGACGAGTTGCGCATCGACTGCTCCACAGAGTTAAAGATCATGACATCACGAGTTCGACGTGTGCGACGCAGTATAGCGCTCCAGATCGCGGCGCGTCAAGACTTTGTGGCGTATTTATCATGATGTCGCTTCATACCCTTGTCTTGACACGATAGGCCCCGACTGCTACACTCCGCCCGACGCCCCAGGATGTGCATCGGTCGCGTCCGAACGACATCCTGCGCGTGGCCCGCCGCGGCGCAGCGTCGGCGCATACACATGGGAAAGGGGCAACGTCATGGTAGGTGCAGTGGGCGTCGCAGCGGCCGAGCGCCTGGCGATGACGGGCGGCAGGCCGGTGCGGGATACGCGGACGCGCCCCTGGCCGGCGTGGCCGTGGGCACGGATGACGACGTGGCGGCGGTTGCTTCCGTCATCAAGAGCGGCAAGTGGACGCGCTGGACCGGCGACCGGGTCCAAACACTGGAGGCGGCGCTGCAAACCTACACCGGCGCCCGCCGGGCGGTGGCAGTTGCCAGCGGGACGGCGGCGCTCGAGGTGGCGCTGAAGGCTGCCGGCATCCGGCCCGGCGACGAGGTCATAGTCCCGGCGTTCACCTTCGTGGCCACGGCGACGGCGGTGCTGCAGGCGGGCGGCATACCCGTCTTCGCCGATGTGCTCCCGGAGACGCACAACCTCGATCCGCTCTCCGCGGAATCACTCGTGACCGACCGGACGCGGGCGATCGTGCCCGTCCACATCGCCGGCTTGCCGTGCGATATGGAGCGCATTCTGGCGGTCGCGCAGCGCCACGGTCTACGCGTCATTGAGGATGCGGCGCAGGCGATCGGCGGCGTCTGGCAGGGGCGTCGCGTCGGCACCATCGGCGATGCTGGCTGCTACTCCTTCCAGGCCAGCAAGAACCTGCCCAGTGGCGAAGGCGGAGCTGTCGTCACCGACGATCCGGTGCTCGGGGATAGGGCGTTTTCGCTGATGCATATCGGCCGCATCGCCGGCGGCGACTTCTATACCCATTACGTGCTGGGCTGGAACTACCGCCTGACCGAGCTTCAGGCGGCTTTGCTGCTCTCCCAGTTTGAGCGTTACCCAGCACTCCAGCAGCGGCGGCAGCACAACGCGGCCTTTCTGCGCGATGCCCTGCTGTCCATTCCCGGCATCGAGCCGGCCCGGCAAGACCCCTTCGTCACCGAGCATGGCCTGCACGGCTACGCCTGCCGCTACCTGGCCGGGCAGTTCGCACCAGGACGGCGCCTCCCCCGCGCCACGTTCCTCAAGGCGCTGCGCGCCGAGGGCATTCCCTGTAGCGTGGGTTACGACCGGCCTCTGTACAAGAACCCGCTCTTCCTGGACGCCAGGGAAGCGATGCGCGACGACTGTCCCTTCGCCTGCGGTCACGCGGCCGCGCTCGCCGTCGATTACTCCCGCGTCTGCTTGCCGAACGTTGAACGGCTTTGCGCCGATGAAACGCTCTGGTTCCCGCAACCGGTGCTCCTGGGCGCCCGGCGGGACATGCAGGACATCGTCGAGGCAATGCTGAAGATCCAGGCGCACGCGGCTGCCCTCAGCGACGAGTGAGCGGTGGGCGCCAAGCATCCCGACGACGGTTGGGACTTCATTCGCTACCAGGCGGATACGCCCGGCTCGGCCCAGCTTGACCCCATCGGCCACCTCTCCAACTGGCGCGACGTCTACACCCAGATCATCGCGCCGCGGTTTCCCAAGGTCTGGGCAGGCCAGGCGGCGATATCCGATGTCCTGCATGCCCTGAAGCCGCGGCTTCAGGCGCAAGTGGCGAAGGGTATGCCCGTATGACGCTCCATGGTCGCCGGCTCGTCGTGACCGGCCCCCGCGCCGTCAGCTTCGAGCCGGTCGCCTTCGATCCGGCAGAGCTCGCGCCACGTGAGGTGTTGCAGCGCGTTGAGTATGGCGTCATCAGCCCGGGTACGGAGCTGGCTTTCTTCACGGGTGTCCAGCACGATTTGGCCGTGCGCGAGGGGACGCCGTTTCGCTATCCCGCCGCCATCGGCTATGTCAGCGTGGGGCGCATCGTGGCCAAGGGGAGCGGCGTGCCGGATAGCGAATTCGCTGTGGGCGATCGCATTCTCGCCCAGCCGCGGCACGCCTCGCTGGCCACGGTCAACGTCGACCGGGCGGTGGTGCGCGTCCCCGACGCCGTGGCGCCCCACCTGGCCGGTTTCGCCCGGCTCGCCGCCATCTCCGCCACGGCCTTACGCGTCTCCGCCAGCCAGGCCGGTGACTGGGTGGCCGTCTACGGCCTGGGGCTGATCGGCAACTTCGCGGCGCAACTCTTCGCCATTGCCGGCTGCCGCGTCATCGGACTGGAACTGTCGGAGCGCCGCCGTGCCATTGCCGCCGCCTGTGGCCTGGTGCAGCTCATCGATCCAGGGCGTAGCGATCCACTGGCCGCGGCCGGCGCCCTGAGCGACGCCGCCGGCATCCGCACAGTGGTGGAGGCCACGGGCAGCAGTGCCCTGGCCTTGCCGGCGCTACGCCTGGCCCGCCGCCTTGGCGAGGTGATCCTGCTCGGCTCGCCGCGCGTGCCCTACCAGGGCGACTTCACCGAGCTGCTCCGCCACGTCCACATTCGGGGCGTGACCATGAAGGGCGCACTGGGCGGCCTCATCCCGACCCGACGTGCCGAAGCACGCGCAAGCGCAGCCGGTCCCGGCGCCGGTCAGCACTCCGTCGAGGGCAACCTCCTCTGGCTGCTCGACCTCATCAGCTCGGGTCTGCTGCGGGTCGAGCCCTTGGCTCTGCACACCGTCCAGCCCGACGACGTACAGCTAGCCTACGACGGGCACCTGACGAATCCGGACGCCTATCTGGGGACGATCATCGATTGGACCGGTGAGGCGGAAGCGTGAGTCAGTTGGCTGCCCAGGCACGGACGCGGAACTGGCTACGTTGCCGCTGGCCGGCGGCGCCGACGGCCGGCGCGCACTGGCGGTGTCGCCGGCCGTGCTCGACTCGGTTAGGTCGGGGCAGGTGGTGGAAATGGCCGAGGAGAACCGCTAGCCCGATGTCTGGCGCTCAAGGAGGGAGAGACCAGCACGTGTACATGTGGGGACGAGATAGCTGATGCAGGCAGGAGCACAGCCCGGCGTGCGGGCCGGAGCGGCGCAGCTCGTGGTGACGCCGCCACTTGACGTGCAGCGGGGGCGGCCGGGCCGGCGGCTTGACGAGCCCACCGAAGGAGTCCACGACGACCTGGTCGCGCGGGCACTGGTCGTGGAGTCGCTTGGCGTGACCGTCGCTGTCATCACCTGCGACGCCATCGGCATACCCGGCATGGCCTTCACGCAGCGAGTACGCGCTCTGGTGGCAGAGGCGTGCGGGATTCCTGGCGAGCACCTGCTCGTCGCGGCGACGCACGCTCACAGCACCCCGTGGACCCTGAACTTGCACGACGCGGACATCGACGACGCCTGGCTGGAAACGTGGGCCCATCAACTCGCCTCGGTGGCGGAGCTGGCAGCGCGGCGTCTCGTGGCGGCGAGTATGCACCACGCGAGCCGGGAACTGCAGCTCGCCGAGAACCGGCGCGTCGTCTGCGCCGACGGCAGGGTCTACAAGAACTGGGTCCGTCCCAAGCCGGCAGCCGTCGTCCGGCAGCACCCCATTGATCCCGAGCTCGGGCTGCTCTGGTTCGAGCACCTGGATGGGCGGCCGCTGGCCCTGCTTGCCAACTACGCCATGCATCCCGTGACCGTCATGAGTATGCCCTTCTACTCCGCCGACTACCCGGGGGTGGCCTGCCGCCTGCTGGAAGGCGTCTACGGCGCCGGCTTCGTCGCGCTTTTTGCCAACGGCGCGACCGCTGACGTCAATCCGCCCAACGTGCGCAAGCGCTGGGACGATGCCTGGCAAACCGGTCTCGTCGTCGGCGGGGCCATGCTGCAAGGGAGCGCCGCCACGCAGCTCCTTTTGCACCGGCAAGGCGAGCAGACGGCCGCCTCCGCCGCAATGCCGATCGCCGCGCGGACCCGGCGGATCACCCCGCCATACCGCCCTGTCCCGCCGAGTGAAACAGGACGCCAGGCCATATTGTCGGCCCAACTGGCAGCGGTGGTGGCTGATGGCGAGCCGCTGGAGATCCAGGTGCTGCGGCTGGGCGACCTGGCCCTGGTCGGCGTGCCCGGTGAGCTGTTCTGCGAGATCGGCCTGGCCATTAAGCAGCAGTCGCCGGCGCCGCGGACGCTGGTGATCGGCTTTGCCAACAGCTACCAGGGGTACTTTCCCACGCCGGTCGCCTATGAGGAAGGTGACTACGAAGTGATGCCGGCCCCCTGGAGCCGCTACACCGCCGAAGCCGGACAGCAAATCGAAGCGACGGCGCTCGCCTTACTGCGGGAGTGCTTCCCAGACTGAAGACGGGGATACGCCCGATGATGGAGGACATTGGTGGTTACTGAACATAGCGAGCGTATCGGCGTGGCGGAGCAACTGGCGCTGGAGGGCGGCACGCCAGTCTGCAACCCGCCCCTCCGTGTCAGCGGCGAGCGCTTCGGCGACCGGGAGATCGCCCTGCTGACCGAAGTGATCCGCTCCCAACAACTGAACCGCAATTCGGGCACGGTGGTCAAGACCTTCAAGCAACGCTGGGCCGACTACATGGGCGTCAAGCACGCCATTATGTCGACTTCCGGCACGGCGGCCATCCACATCGCCCTCGGCGCGCTCGACCTGAATCCCGGTGGGGAAGTCATCACCAGCCCGATCACCGACATGGGCACGATTGTGCCGATCGTCATGCAGAACCTGGTGCCGATCTTCGCCGATCTGGACCGCGCGACGTACTGCATGGACCCGGCCGACCTGGAGCGGCGGATCACCGAGTACACGAAAGTGCTGCTGCCCGTTCACTTGATGGGCTACCCCTGCGATATGGACGCGATCCTCAAGCTGGCGGAGCGCTATGACCTCTACGTGATCGAAGACTGCGCGCAGGCCTTCAACGCCCGCCACAAGGGGCGCAAAGTTGGGACCATGGGCCACCTGGGCTGCTTCAGCTTGAACCAGCACAAGCACATAGGCTGCGGTGACGGCGGCATCACCATCACCAACGACGACGCGCTGGGTCGCCGCGCCCTGCTCTTCTCAGACAAGGCCTGGCCGCGCGAGGGGGGCGACGTCGCCGACCGCGACCATCTGTTCGTGGCGCCGAACTACCGAGTCACCGAACTGCAAGCGGCGGTGGCGCTGGCGCAACTGGAGAAGCTGGACGGGATCACGGATCGACGGACGGCACTGGGTGACCTGCTCTGCCAACTGATCCGCGACGCGCCGGGCGTCCTCCCGCCGGCCTATGCGCCGGGCGCCGGCGCCTACTGGCACTTCATCTTCCGCGTCGATCCTGCTAAACGTGACCGCTTCGCCCGTGCCCTCTCCGCCGAAGGCATCCCCGCCGCGGCCGGCTACGTCCCCCAGCCCATCTACATGTACGACGCCATCCGGCAGCAGAAGACCTACGGCGACAGCCACTTCCCCTTTGGCTACCCGCCTTTCCGGCCGGAGCGGGATATCGAGTACGGTCCCGGCCTGTGCCCGAACACGGAGCTGCTCGTCCGGGAGATGGTGCGCATTAGCCTCAATGAGTTCTACAGCGAGGACGACGTTCGCCAGGTTGCTACGGCGATCCATAAAGTCGCCCGATTGCTGACCTAGGAAGTTCTGCAAGGAGGTTTTACATGGCGACAGTCCGTTTGGGCTGCCAGGCGAACGCCTGGCAACGAGAGTTCAAGGTGATCGATAACCTGGGTGAGGCGCTGCGCCAGGTGAAAGCGGCGGGCTATGAAGGCGTCGAGATCGGCGTCGGGTTCATCGCCGACCTCGATCAGCCGGCTCTATTGCGCGACCTGCTGCAGCAGCACGAGCTTGCCTATGCCGCGGTCCATGTCGGCGGGCGCATGTACGACCGCACCGCGGCGCGCGAGCGTACTTTGCCCGACATCCGGCGCGCCGCCGCCTTTGGGAGTACGGCCGGGGCGGAGGCGGCCCTCATCAGCACGGGCGCCAAGCGCGATGGACCACTGACCGACGACGAGCACGCGGCCAACATCGAGGGGCTGCGCGAGGCCAGCCGGATCGTGCGCGACCACGGGCTGATTGCCTACTACCACAACCACGCCTATGAGTTCGCCGACGATGCCGTTGTCCTGCAGCGCATAATGGACGGCGTGCCTCCGGAGCTCCTGAACCTGGCCTTCGACACCGCCAACGCGGCCGCCCTGCTACCGGCGGCCCAGGTGCCGGCGGTGATTCGCCGCTACCGCGAGCGCATCGGCTTCATGCACTACAAGGATTGCCGCGGCGCGGAATTAGTAGAAGCCCTGGGCGACGGCGAGATCGACTTTGCCGACGTCGCCGGCGCGCTGAGGGAGATCGACTTCTCCGGCTGGGTCGTGGCCGAGCTGGAAGGCGTCCCCGGCGCGCGCCGGACCGTGGCTGACGACACGCGGCGCAGCTACGAGTTGATGCGCCGGACGCTGTTAGCCTGATGCCAGGACGAGTCAGAGCCTGCTCCAGTGCCAACGGCTGACGGTTTATCCGACCGATCAACCACAGTGCGGTATCGGGGCCGGTCGTGGCAATGGCTCCAGGCGCCTATCCGCAACAAGTGAAGAACTATCACCGGAGAGCAGCAGTGGACGAGACTTACAACGTGACGACCATGATCGATGTGAAAGTGCCGATGCGCGACGGTGTGCAACTCTCCGCCGACATCTATCTTCCCAAGGCGCCCGGGCCCTTTCCGACAGTGCTGGTCCGCACCCCGTACGACAATAGCGGTCACAGCAAGCTAAACGCGAGCAAAGGCTACGCCGTTGTGGTCCAGGATGTCCGCGGGCGTTACGACTCGGAGGGGGAATATTACCCGTATGTACACGAGGCGGAAGACGGGTTCGACACGCACGAGTGGATCGGCAAGCAGCCGTGGTCAAATGGAAAGATCGGCACGAGGGGCGCTTCTGATGTAGGTTTCACGCAGTGGATCAGCGCGCCGCTCGCCAGCCGGTACCTCACCTGCATGGCGCCGCGGGTGATTGGCGCCGACCAATACAGCGGTCTGTTTTATCCTTCCGGCGCGTTTCAGTTGTATGTGATCTTCAGTTGGGCGATGCGCCACTGTATCCGGACCCGACAGGCGGACCTTGCGCCACACGAGTGGCGGCAGGCGATGCGGACCCTGCCGCTCCGCGACATGGATCGGGTGATCGGCCGGGACCTTCCCTACTGGAAGGACTGGATCGACCACGCCGCCTACGACGACTACTGGGAGCCGTTGAACATCGAAAAGCGCCTGCCCAACGTGGCCGCGCCGGCGTTCAACATGGGGGGCTGGTACGACATCAACTCGCGGGAGACGTTCATTAACTTCAACGCGCTACGGCTGAATGGAAAGACGCCCGAAGCGCGGCAGTCGAAGCTGATCATCGGTCCCTGGCCCCACGCACTCAGCACGTCGACGGTCAACGGCGACGTGGATTTCGGCCCCGATTCCAAGGTCGACCTTGGCGCACTGGAGCTGCGCTGGTTCGATTACTGGTTGAAGGGCATCGCTAACGGCATCGTCGACGAGCCGCCGCTCCGCCTCTTTATCATGGGGACGAATGTCTGGCGCGACGAGCAGGAATGGCCGTTGGCGCGGACCCACTGGCAGCGCTGGTATCTCCACTCGCGGGGACACGCCCATACCCTCCTCGGCGACGGCGTGCTCGCCTCGGAGGAGCCGGCTGCCGAGCCGGCGGACACCTACGTCTACCATCCGGAATACCCTGTGCCGACTGTCGGCGGCGGTCCCTGCTGTGACAACGCGGTCGTCCCGTGGGCAGCGCAGGACCAGCGCGATGTCGAAATGCGCAGGGACGTGCTCTGCTACACGAGCGCGCCGATGGATGAGGACCTCGAAGTCATCGGTCCGGTGCAACTCATCCTGTATGCGATCAGCGATGGCCGGGATACCGACTGGACCGCGAAGCTGGTCGATGTCCGGCCGGATGGCTATGCGATGATCCTCTGCAATGGGATCATTCGGGCCAGGTACCGGGAGAGTTTGGCGCAGCCCACCTTGCTGGAGCCCGGCAAGGTCTATCGCTACGAGATCAGCGTCGGCGTGACCGGCGTCGTCTTCCAGACGGGCCACCGGCTACGCCTGGAGGTATCGTCGAGCAACTTCCCGCTCTACGATCGCAATCTCAACACCGGGAACCGGCTTGGCCAGGACGCCGAGATCCGCGTCGCCCACCAGACGATCCTGCACAGCCGAGAGCACCCGTCGCACCTGTTGCTTCCTGTCATTCCCGCACAATGTTGAGCAGCCGCGGCGATGGCGACTGGACTGCGCCGGGGCGCATTCGCCGTCATGGAGCGCTTCACCACCGCCGCCAGCGGTCGCCGCGTTGAGTTCCCATGCAGGAGAGGGGATGCCAGGGGTGGATCCACGTGTCGTGATCGTCGGCGGCGGGCACAACGGGCTGGTTGCCGCCGCCTATCTTGCGCGCGCCGGACTGGCGGTGCAGGTGTTCGAGCGGCGCCCTTTCGTGGGCGGCGCGGCGACCACGCAGGAGTGGTGGCCCGGCTTTCGCTTCATGCCGTGTGCGCATATGGTGCATGCCATCCACCCGAAGATTATCCGCGACCTGGGCCTGCGCGAGCGCGGCGTCGAGTTCATCAACCGACCCGACGGCTACCGCTTCTGGGGCGACGGCACCTATGTTGGCCCCGGCTCGGTCCAATCGGCGCGCAACCGCGCGCACCTGTGGACGGCCGACGAACGCGCCGCCAGCCGGCGCTACGGCGAGTTCGGGCGGTCGCTGCGCCGGATTTTCGCCCCGTACCGACTGCGGGTGCCACCCAGTTTGGAGGAGATGCGCGCCGCCATCGCGGGTACGTCAGGAGCCGACGTGTTGGACATCGCCCTGACGACTCGGTTGAAGGTACTGCACGCTTCCTGGTTGCCGACCCAGGCATTACGCGATCTCTACGCGCCCGCCCTGGCTATCGATGGCGGCAACCCGCTGGCGTTGGCGCTGGCCTACGGCGCGATCAATGCGCCGGACGAGGAGACCGGCGAAGCGCCGCCCAACGGCTACGTCCGCGGCGGGGTGGGGGCCTTCAGCGATGCCATCGCCGGCGTGGCACGGGAGCACGGGGCCACAATCCACACGGACCGTTCGGTGGCGCAGTTCCTTGTCGAGCACGGTCGCGTTAGCGGCATACGGCTGGAGGGCGGCGACCAGGTGCGCGCCGACATCGTGCTCTCCAACCTCGATCCCAAGCGAACCTTCCTGCGACTCATGCCGCCAGCCGAACTGACTGCCGGCTTTTGTCGGCGCGTGGCAACGCTGCCAACGGCCGACAGTTGCGTCAAGCTGCTGGCAGTCGTTTCCGAGTTGCCGCGTTGGAAGGATTGGGACGGCGACCCGGACCAACCCAGTCGCGGCGCGGTGGCGCTGCAGGAGAGCCAGGCGCACCTCGCGGCGATCTGGGAGGATATGGCCGCCCAGCGGCCTCCACGGGCGCCGATCATCAACGTCGCCGTGCCCTCGACGTTGGACCCCTCGCTCACGCAGCCGGGCTATCACACCGTCTCCTGCTTCATCTATCCGGCGCCGGCGCGATTGCGAGGCCAAACGTGGGAGGACGCCCGCGCGGAGATGGCGCAGCGCCTGATTGACCAGATCACCGTCCATGCGCCGAATTTCCGGCAGTCCATCCGCCACTACCGCTTGCGCACGCCGGCCGACCTGGAGGCCGAGCAAGGGCTAACGGACGGCTGCATCACGCATGTGGCGCACGATGGCGAGCACCTCTTCTGGAACCGGCCGCTGCCGGAACTGGCGCACTACCGCGCGCCACTGCCCGGTCTCTATCTCTGCGGGGCCAGTCAGCATCCCGGCGGCGAGGTGAGCGGGCAGCCGGGACACAACGCCGCTCAGGTGGTACTGGGCGACCTAGGCTAACCATCTTACCAGTGCGGCGTCGTCAGCCTTACAACCGATCCAGATCAGCCCCGACTAGCCCTTGAGCTTTGCGTCTTCCTTATCCAGCAGGCTCTGCAACTGCGGCGCCAGCGCCCGCAAGCCGCCTTCGACGGTCTGCTTGCCGTTGTAGACGTCGGCAGTCCAGGCGTTATACATCTTCTCCATCGTGCTGCTAAAGCTCGGCAGGATCCAGCCCGGATCAGTCTTCGCCACGTTGGCAAGCGACTGTTCGTAGACCTGGATGCGCATGCCGACGCCATACGTTCCGTACTCTGCTTTGGCCCACTGCTGCATGAAGTCGGAGCGGGCAGGCGTGGCGCCGCGAGCTAAAGCAAAGTTCGGCGTATTGGCCTGCCACTGCAGATACGTCCAGGCCTCATCGGGATGCTTGGAGCCGGCCACCAGGCCGTTGGAATCCAGCCACTGGAAGGAGCCAAAGTTCGTCACCCTCGGGAGAGGGGCGTAACCCATGTCGGCGTTCTTTTTCACGGCATCCAGGATGTTGGAGAGGCCACCGCCCGATGTCTGGACGAACTCCAGCTTCCCTTGAGCAAAGAGGGTGAGGCCTCCCGCGATGCCAAAGTCGCTCTTGATATTCGCGGGCTTGGGCATCGAGCCGTCCTGATTGGGAAGGGCGAAGTAAGCGTTGTAGCAGGCGATCATCGCCGGGCTATCGCAGACCACCTTCGTGCGGTCGTCGGAGATCCACTGCCCGCCCCAGAGCCAGGGCAGATTATAGACGAGCGCCCCGGGGCCCAGCGGCGAGATGCCCGCTGTTGTTGGTTTGCCATCCACGCTGGTGGTCGTCTTCTTGGCGTACTCCCGGAAGGCGTCCCAGGTCCAGCTATTGTCCCCCCAGGTCTCCGGCGGGTCCGGCAGCCCGACCTTGCGCAGTAAGACGCGATTGAAGGGAAGCACCGGCCAGTTGCCGCCGGCCTGGTTCGGCAACCCGTTGATGGCGCCTTTCCAGACGTTGACCTGCTGGAACAGCGCCCCAGGGTAGACATTGGTGTTGAACTTGTCTCGGTCGATGTATGACGACAGATTCTGGAGGAAGCCCTGGGCGTAGATCGAGCTGTCGGCCTCCCACACCACATCCCACGGCGTGCCGGAGGCGAGCGACGTCTTGAATTTATCCGTGTAGGCGTCGCCCTGAATGAACTCGATGCTGATGGTCGGGTGCAGCTTGATAAAGGGATCGATGAGCAACGATTGATACGACTTGAACTGGTCTGGATTGTTGGTGTAGTCGGTGCCGTATTGAACGGTGATGCCCGCCTTGCCGACGGTGCCGGCTGGGGCGGCCGACGAGCTGGCCGTTGCCGTGGCGCTGACGGCCTGGCTGCTGGCTGTGCTCGCCGTAGTAGCGACGGGACTGACGCTGGACGCCCCCGTGCTCGTCGCTGCCACGGTCTCCGGCACACTGCTCGCGGCCCGTTGGCTCGACTCAGCCGCGGAGGCAGTGCTGGAGGTCACGCTCACCGTCGTGCTGCCAGCGCAGGCGGTGAGCAATAGCCCCAACGCCGAGGCGCCGACCACACGTCCTCCCAGTGCGAGCACGACGCGCCGATTGGTGGGAATGGTGGGCTGGTTTGCCATGAGAGTCGCTCCTATCCCGAGAGGACCGCCAAGCCCAACGGCCTACTGACGACGACCTGACCTGCCCGTAGGCACGGGAGTTCGCAAACTGACCCCACAGTATAGGGAGCGAACACCACATGTGCAAGGGTCAACGTCCCGTCATGATGACACGATTAAATCGCATGAGTTGTGGCTGTCACGACGACCCGTTTGTTGGCGTGTCTGCGGGCGATGGAGGATCGGGTGGCCCTGCCCGTCGCCGGGCAAGCAGTGGGGGAACTGGGTGGAATCGGCGGTCTGTGGCGGAACGCGCGGTGGACGCTACCGGAGGTGCGTCAAACTTGACGCTTTCGCATCGGGTTTACGCGGAAAGAACCTCTAGCAGGAGTGAAGGGACTCGAACCCCCGACCCGCGGTTTTGGAGACCGCTGCTCTACCAACTGAGCTACACTCCTATGACAGCCGGGACCGCGCGCCGGCGCGTCAAAGGTCCACCCATCATACCAGATCGGCGCCCGTTCAGTGGGCTGACGAGAGCCGGTCTGGCCAATCGCCCCTGGACAGCAGCATGCCGTGCCGGCGGTGCGCTCCAGTGCCGCCCTATCCCCTTCGGTCGCTCCGATTGTTGTACGCCGCGGTATGGTTGTTTGGCGCCGGAAAGTATGGTTGCAGCGCCTGAAGGACACTGCTGAAAAATGCGCCGACTGACTGAGCTTGCGCCTCCGACAGCTCCTGGTCGCCGAGGGCCAGCTCGGCGGCATCCGCCGCATGATCCATCCACTTCAGCGTAATTTGTAGCGCCGCCTCGCTCGCCGTCGTAGGCCGGCCTTCCCTCTGCCCTGGCATCCCATATGGCATCATCATTTCCACCGCGCCGGGCGCGGGCACCAGCGCGGTCGACTCCGGATTCGGCTCGGGCCCCGGCGGCTGCGGCCTCGGCGGCGTCGGAGGTCCGGGCTGCTGATCCTGCGCCGGGAGTCGTGACTTCGACATGTTCATCCTCTTTCCTTGGTCGAACCGCCGGCAGGGCTGTCCCGCTGAATGCAGTGCAGCAGCTCGCGATCGCGGCGAGCGGAAACCGCGGCGACATCACCCGGCGGCCAGGAGTATACCCCGGCCCCGGCCTTCACACCGGATCGCCCCGACTCAACCAACTGCTGCAGGTAGGCCTGGGCCGCGTCCGAGCAATCGAGATCGGGGAAGAGATAAGCGCCGATCTGTGCCCACACGTCGACGCCGGCAAAATCGAGCACTTGAAACGGCCCCATGCTGGTGAGGCGCCGGCCCACGGCGCCGGACATGACCGTATCGATATCCTCCGCCGTCGCGACTCCCGTTGCCACCAAGTGAATGGCCTCCCGCAGTAACGCGGCCTGGAGACGATTGGCAATGAAACCCGGCGCCTCGCGCCGCAGCAGCACCGGCTCCTTCCCGATAGCACGCAGGAACTCACAGGTAGCGTCGACGACGTCCTGCCTTGTCCGCTCCCCCGGCACGATCTCGACGACGGGTATCAGGTAGGGAGGGTTGAAGTAGTGGGCCACGATCAGGCGCTCGGGATGAGCCAATCCGACGCTGAGGTCGGTGGCGCGCAAGCCGGAGGTATTGCTGGCAAAGATTGCCGTCGACGGCGCCGCCGCCTCGAGCTGTTCGAAGAGCTGCTGCTTGGCTTCCAATCGCTCGCTGATCGCCTCGACGACGTACGTGGCATCGCGCACCGCGTCAGCGATGTCACCAACTGGATCAATGCGATCAGCCACCGCCGCCCCGGATTCCGCGTCGAGATACCCAGCGGCAATGAGCGGCTGCAGGCGCGCACGCAAGCGCTCGGGCAGGTCGTCCAGTCTGGCCGTGTCGGCGTCGCTGATGCGAACCGTACACCCACGAATCGCGAAGTCAATCGCCAGGGCGTGCCCCATGAGACCGGCGCCTACCACGGCAACTTGCATTGGCAGCGCCATCCGCTCCTCCAGCCATCTGCACTATCAGGCACACCGCCATACCCATTGTACTGGTCGTGACGTGGCGCCGCTTGCCGGCGCGGTCCCCATGGGTGTGACGCGGGTGGCGCAGCGACCTTGGGGCGATCTCGGCGGAGCGCGGGCGTCCCACCCGCCCCGGTCGCACAGCGGGGACGCGCCCCCTCGTTTCGGGCGAGGCCGCCGGGCGCCCCGACGACCGGGCGGGCGGGACGCCCGCGCTCCGCCGAGATCGCCGCCACTCGCCAGACGTCCGCTTGCTATGCGCTACCTTGCATCGCCCCCTGGTCCCAGCGCTCCCTCGTCGCCCGACCCGCGCCGCGACGAGGCAGTTCTACGCTGTTGCCGCGGCCGTCGGTGACGGCGTATGGGGAGTTGGCGCCGACGTCGCCGTCTCGGTCGGAGTAGGTCGCGGTGTCGGCGTCGGTGTTGGCGTCGGCGTCGGCGTCGGTGTTGGCGGGGGGATGATGGTGACACGAATAGACTGCGGCGACACGGCAAGGACCGTGAAACCCTCCGGCACCGTCACCGCCGGAGTTATGTCGTGCGTACCCGGCCCCAATCGGTCCGCTCTCAGCACCAGCCCGATATCCTTTGGCTGGAGGCCTCGCAGCGCCGGCACCGCCCCTTGAATCGTGACCATCACGCTGGACACATCGAGCTGAGCATGATCCGGTGGGACCACTCCCTGCAGAAATGGTCCAAGCGTGAAGACCGCGCTACCGAGGATGGAATGAATCTGAACGGTCACCTGCTCCTGCTGCTGCCCAGCGATAGTCACGTTCTTCGGCGCTTGCATCGCCACTGCCTTGGATACGTCGGCCGTCGCGCCGCTGATGTCCACCGGACCGGTGTTGATCGCCGGAGGGACCGCGGCCAGGTCCGATGGGCTGCCCACCAGCGTCACCTCCACCGGTGACACGGTGATGCCCGCGACGCTGTAGCCGTCCGCCGGCTGCCCCGTCGTGGGCGCGGTAACGGCGACGATGCGCGTCGTCGTCTGCTGTTCGATGGGCAGTGTGTAGCCTACGCTCTTCGGGCTCAGTTGAATGGTTGGGTCGGCGATGTCACCACCCTGCGCGTTTTGGGCGATGAGCGGCACGGTATCGTGGTATGTCCCCGTTCGATTGTCGATACGGACTACGGCGACGACGCTCGCCACTTGCTGAAGGACGGTCTCGGGACCGCGAATCGTCACCTTGTTGTTGTCGAAAATGGCGTCTTGGCGCACATAGCCCGTGGGCAGATTGCCCTGATAGAGCGGACTAATCGTGAGGTCCCGCTGCGTCTCCCTATCGAGGGTGACGGCGATGGTCCTGGGCTCCCAGGAAATCACATCGACGCCCGGCTGGACCGAGGTTACCGTGACGCTGTATTCCTGGGCGCCGGGTTGTGTCTGCGTGCTGACGTCCGTGGTGGCCTGGAACCAGGAGGACGTGACGCGCATCGTCGGCACGAGGTCCTGAACCGGCACTTTGGCGGTGACCCTGACCTCCTGGGCCGACGACTGACTCGCCGGTGGTATGACGATGAGGCCGGACGAAGCGGGTGGCCCCTTGATCTGGATCGGTACCGGATTCGGCACCACGACGGTCTGGCTCCCCGACGACAGCTCAGTGCGCCACACCCATAGGCCCATCGCCGTGAGTAGAGCCAGGAGGAAGCGGATGCCCAGCGTGTCGCCGAAGAATGCGGTCACGCGCGCCCAGAAGGACGGCTCAGGTGGCCCGCTGATCAGCAGGCTTCTCCTTTCCACGGGAGCGCCACGACGCCGTTAGGCCGCGCCAGAACTTTTGCGACGTTGGCGACGTGTCCTTCGACTTGTTGCGAGGAGCCACCTCTCCGTTGCTCACTTCGCCACCCGATCCGTGGCCGACCAGCGCGTTCACCAGAATGGCGCGCAGCCGTGGCTCGTCCAGATTCCTGATGAGCTGCCCGTTGAGCGCCACCGAGATTGTGCCGTTCTCTTCCGACACCACGATGGCGAGGGCATCCGTCTCCTGACTGATGCCCAACGCTGCTCGGTGTCGTGTGCCGAACTGTTCGCTTTCGGACACCTCGTCCGACAGGGGAAAAAGGCAGTGAGCTGCCATAATGCGGTCGCCACGAATGATGACGGCGCCGTCGTGCAGTGGAGCGTTGGTGAAGAAGATGTTCAGGAGCAGACTGGCATTGACCGCCGCGTCCAGCGGCTCGCCGCGAGCGATGAAGTCATTCAGGCCGGTCTGACGCTCGATGGCCATGAGGCCGCCGTAGCGACGCTCCGATAGCCGGATCGTCGCTTCGCAGATCTGTTCGATAGTGTGCAGTGGGTTGCTGGCCGGCGTCGTTCCGAGCACGGTCAACGGACGCTGAATGATGGTGCTCGTCCTGCCGAGCTGCTCTAATAAACGGCGCAGCTCGGGCTGGAAAATGATCGGGATGGCCACCACCAGCGCAGGCACGGCGTACTGCAGGAGCCATTGCAGCACGCGCAACTGCAGGTAGCTCGCCAGGATGTCGAGCAACGCGATGAAGACGATGCCGATGAGGATCTGGTCCGCACGCGTACCCTGGATCAATACCAGCAACAGGTAGATGATCAGGGTGACGGCGACGATGTCGACAACCGCCAGCAGATCGACGCGTTGGAGGAGCACCGCCAGCTCTGCCGTCACACCCTACCCCCAGCAGCGGACGGCGCGGGTCCTAGCGCTTGCGATCCCGACAACCCCAGTGTTGGGCCGGCGTAACGCTGGATTGCTGACCGGGCCACCTCGCCGCAGGCCACGTCACACGTCCTGCCATCCTACCGCGTTCGCCCGACCAATGCAATGAACGAGGGGGCGGTCGGGGCGATGAGGGGATGAGGAGCAGGGGGGTCGGCGGGTGCAGGTGAGTAACCGGCCGCCTGCGTCGAGAGTGCAGCATCCGAAACGGTCCTCTCCGACCCCCCTGCTCCTCATCCC
>Ga0102924_1001846_pt1 | contig 23795 bp, 23 predicted proteins | sample PaiPotPPM11metaG_FD_80116 | JGI IMG/M metagenome (GOLD analysis project Ga0102924, IMG submission 80116) | Iron sulfur acid spring bacterial and archeal communities from Banff, Canada, to study Microbial Dark Matter (Phase II) - Paint Pots PPM... ...
GCCCAATGCCGTTGATCTAGCCCCGCCCTCGGCTACCCGGGCCGCCCTTATGGCGGAAAGTTAACGCTGGACCGCAACCGCGAAGCCACTTCCGTTTGCCCGCTTTGTCCCGCATCCCGCCAGGTCAGGGCCAGCCGGTAAGCGACCGCACCAAGCGACCCGCCGCCACCACAGGCACCAGATGCCCGCCAACTTACGTAACAGCATTACACGCGCCCTGGGCGGAGCGCATTGACCCGGTTTATCCGGGCGCTACGCCCCCGGGACCGCCGGCAGGTCGGCGAGCGCCGCGTCGATCCTGTCCTGCGGCAGCTCGAAGTCGGTCATTTCGCCCGCCAGGTACCGCTCGTACGCCACCATGTCGAAGTGCCCGTGCCCGCACAGCGCGGTCAAGATGACTTTCTGCTCTCCGGTCTCCGCGCAGCGCTTCGCCTCCTCGATCACGGCCGCGATGGCGTGCGACGGCTCGGGCGCCGGGATGATCCCCTCGGCCTTCGCGAACACGAGGGCGGCGGCGAAGCACTCCCGCTGCCGCTTGGCGACCGCCTCGAAGAGCCCGAGCTCGTACATGTGCGAGAGCAGCGGCGACATGCCGTGGTAGCGCAGCCCGCCCGCGTGCACCGGGTCGGGTATGAAGGCGTGCCCGAGGGTGTGCATCTTCAGCAGGGGAGTGAACCCCGCCGTGTCGCCGAAGTCGTACGCATAGATCCCGCGGGTGAACGACGGACAGGCGGCGGGCTCGACGGCGCGGAACACCGGGTTCATCCGCCCGGCGAGCTTCTCCCGCAGGAACGGGAAGAACAGCCCGGCGAAGTTCGACCCGCCGCCGGTGCAGCCCACGATCAGGTCGGGCCCGGCGTCCTCGCCCGCCAGGGCGAACTGCGCGAGCGCCTCCTGCCCGATGACGGTCTGGTGCAGGAGCACGTGGTTCAGCACCGAGCCGAGCGCGTACCGCGTCTCGGCGGACCCGGCCGCGGCCTCGACGGCCTCCGAGATCGCGATCCCCAGCGACCCAGGGGAATCGGGCGAGTCGGCGAGCACCTTCAGTCCCGCCTGGGTCGTTCGCGAGGGCGACGGGTGCACGGTGGCGCCCCACGTCTGCATCATCGTCCGCCGGTGCGGCTTCTGGTCGTAGGAGGCGCGGACCATCCAGATCTCGCAGTCGAGGTCGTACTGCGCCGAGGCGAACGCCAGGGCGCTGCCCCACTGGCCCGCGCCCGTCTCCGTGGTGAGCCGCTTGGTGCCCTCGACCGCGTTGTAGTAGGCCTGCGGCACGGCCGTGTTCGGCTTGTGCGACCCGGCGGGGGAGACGCCCTCGTACTTGTAGTAGATCCTGGCGGGCGTGTTGAGCAGCTTCTCAAGTCGCCTGGCGCGGAACAGCGGCGTCGGACGCCAGAGCTTGTACACGTCGATGACCTCGCCGGGTATGTCGACGTACGGGTCGCCGGTAACCTCCTGGCGGATGAGCTCCATCGGGAACAGCGGCGCGAGGTCCTCAGGCCCGACCGGCTGCCCGGTGCCCGGATGCAGCGGCGGTGGCGGCGGCGCCGGCAGGTCGGGGATCATGTTGTACCACTGCGCCGGGATCTGCGACTCATCAAGGATGAACTTGGTCCGCTCGCTCATGAAGGTCCTCCGCGGAAGCAGTATGAGATTTCACGTGCCGCCAGCCGGCGAACACATGATCCGCACCTTACGCCGCGCGCCTGATTTTGTTGAGCGCGGTTACCCGCCGGTGAAAGGCTGTCGCTATGACCGACACTGGCACTACGGCGAACACGGGGCCGGAGAATCCCGAGACGCCCATCACCGGCGTCACCGTCTTCACGGACGGCGCGCGGGTGACCCGTAGCGGGACGACGGCGGTTCAGCCGGGCGTCCGTCCCCTGGTGGTCGCCAGCCTTCCTGAGATGGCCGATCCTTCCTCGGTCCGGGTCGCCGCCCGCGGGCACGACCTGACCCTCCTTAACGTGGAAGTGCGGCGCCGCGTCGCGGCGGAGGCGCGGCAGGAATCGATCGCCCAGCTGCGGGCGGACGTCGAGCGCTGCCGCGACGCGGTCACCGAACTCGACGACGCGGACGAGGCGGAACGGGCCGGGCTCGGCTTCCTCGGCCACCTGTCCGAGGCGGCGGCGACCTCGCTCGCCCGGGCGCTGAGCTTCGGCCGGGCCGGCTACGACGAACTGGCGGGCATGGCCGGCCACCTGTCCGCGTCGACCGCTAACGCGCTCGGCCGGCGCCGCGAGATCGCGGCGCGCAAGCGCGCCGCCCAGCGGGAGCTCGACGCGGCGCTCGAACGCCTCGCCGGCGCCGAGCAACGCAGCGCGCCCGCCGTGTTCTCCGAGGTCGTCGTGGTTCTCGAGGCGGCGGCGGCCACCGCGGCCGAGCTTGAGCTGACCTATCACGTGCAGCTCGCCTCCTGGCGGCCGCTTTACGACCTGGTGCTCGACGGCGAAAAGCTCAAGGTCTCCTACCTGGCGGAGATCACCCAGCGGACGGGGGAGGACTGGCCGGAGGTGACGGTCGTCCTTTCTACGACGCGCCAGGGGCAGCGCCAGACGCTGCCCGAGCTGAGCCCCTGGTACATCGGCAGGCCGCGGCCCGTGCGCGCGCCAGCGATGCGGGCCCGGGCGGCAAGCCGCGAGGCCGCTATGCCGCTGGCCGCGGGGGCCGCCTCAGGGGAGTCGTTCGGTGAAGGGGAGGGGGAGTGGGTCCCGCAGGCCGCGGTGCCCGCGGCCAAGGTGCTCGCCGCGCAGCCCGGCCCGAGCGAATCGGGCGCGGGCCTGGTCTACACGGTGGCCCGCCCGCTCGCCGTGCCGAGCGACGGCGACCCGTACAAGACCCTGGTCGCCAGCTCCGAAGCGGACGCGAAGCTCGATTACCTCACGGTGCCCGTCCTCGCCCCGGAGGCCTACCTGCGCGCCACCGTCACCAACGGGCCGCTCCTGCTGCTGCCCGGCCAGGCCAGGATCTTCCACGGCTCGCAGTTCGTCGGCGAGACCCGCCTGGACTCGGTCACGCCCGGCGAGGAGTTCGAGGTGCAGCTCGGCGTCGACGACCAGATCAAGGTCGAGCGCAAGCTCCGCCGCCGCAGCACGAGCAAGGCCGTCATCGGCAGCACGCGGACGATCGACATCGCCTACGAGATCACGGTGGAGAACCACCGCGACCGCAAGGCCGCCGTCAGCGTCCACGACCACATACCGGTCTCCACCGACGGCGACATCAAGGTGCGGGCGCGCGAGACCACGCCGGCCCCGGCGAGCAGCGACGACCTGGGCGAGCTGACCTGGACCCTGGACCTGCCGCCCGGCGGGTCGTCGGCCATCACGCACCGTTTCACCGTCGAGCACCCGGCCCAGGTCACGGTCACCGGCCTGTAAAGAGCTCAAAATCAGGATTATCCCGAACGAGGGCAGCTGACTCACCGCGTCATCATTGATTTCACCCGCTTCCGACAGTGCCCAGGGGGAAGCTATGTGGCAGCGGCCAGGAACGCGGTAACCTGGCTGCGCAAGTGCGTAGGCTGGGGCAGGAGTGGCTGAGTCATGAATGATCAGGCGTCGCGGGTCGCGCCGGTTGTCGTGGTGCTGCCAGCCGAGATCGATGTCACCAATTCCGAACAGGTCTACGAGCAGCTGGTCGCGGTCCTTGCCCCCGGCGTGGACACCCTGATCGCGGACATGACGTCAACGGTCTTCTGCGACTCCTCGGGCGTGCACGCGATCATGCACGCCTATGAGAGCGTCGCCGCACGCGATGTCCGGATGCGGCTGGCGGTGTCGCCGGCGACCTCCGTGCGCCGCGTGCTCGAACTGATCGGTGTCGGCCGCCTCATGCCGGTCTACGCGAGCCTCCAGGAAGCCCTGGACGCGCCCTAGGTGCCTGACGTGCGGCGGACCACGATCATCGCCACGTCGTCTTCCCGGTTCCCGAAGAGCGACATCATCTTATTGGCGAATGCCTCGACGTCATCGCCGGTGGCCTCGGCCGCGGCGGCGCGTAGCTTCTCGAGGTTGTCGTCGAGCAGGATCCTGCGGTCCTCGACCAGGCCGTCGGTAAACAGCAGGATGGCACCGCCTTCGGGCAGGACGGCCGTCTCCACGTGCGGCTCGTGGCGCGCCAGGCCGAGCAGCAGCCCTCCCTCGCCGACGTACTTCGCCTCACCGCCGTCAACCAGCAGCACCGGCATGTGCCCGCAGTTGACGATCGTGAGCTCACCCGCCGCCGGGTCGATGAGCACCAGGCACAAGGTGGCGATGATGCCCGGGTGGAAGCGGCGCAGCACCTCGTTGACCAGGCCAGTGATCGCTAGCGGCGAGTGCCCTTCGCTGAAGAAGGCGCGCAGCGCGTGCCGCAGTTCCCCCATCACGGTCGCCGCGGCCAGCGAGTGCCCCTGCACGTCGCCGATGGCGACCACCACCCCGTCCCCCGACGGCAGCGCCTCGTAGAAGTCGCCGCCGACCTCGGCCTGGTCGCTCGCGGGCAGGTAGCGGAACGCCGTCAGCAAGCCAGGAATCACGGGCAGGGTCGCGGGCAGGAAGCTCCGCTGCAGGGTCAGCGCCACCAGGTGGTCTTCCGCGGAGGAACGCAGGACCTCGACGCCGAGCGCGACCGACTGGGCGAGCTGCCGGAGGATCTGCATGTCCTCGTCGGCGGGAACGCTCGCCCGGTCGACCGCGATGGTCACGGGCGGCCTGCCTGGCTTGGTCCGCGCGACGGCCAGGCAGGCATCCGTCCGCAACGTGCTGTCGGGCACGATCCGCAGCCAGTCGTCCCGGCGGACGGTCGCGATCCCGCTGGCCTGCCCGGGGCCGAGCACCTCGTCCGCGACCCGCCCCGCCAGCCCGGGAGGACCGCCGCGCCGCACCGCGGAGGGGCTACCGGGACTGGCCGAGGTCCGGCGGGACTGGCCGTCGGGCATCTCCAGGGTCAGGATGGCATGAGCGGCGAACATCCTGGCGGCGCCCACCGCCGCCGCGGTCGCCAGTCCGTCGAAGGTCTCCGCCGCGTTGATGTCCAGGGACACGCTGGCCAGTTCGGTCAGCATGGCGGCGGTCCGCTCCGCCCGCTGCCGGGCCCGGAAGTAACGCAGCGCCGCCGTCACCGTGGCCAGGAGTTCCGCGGGCTCGATGGGTTCGACCAGGTAGGCGTCGGCCCCCTGGGTCAGGCCATGGGCGCGGTCGGCGACGGCCACGGCGGTGGCGGACACCTGGATCACCGGGATGGCGGCCGTCTGCGGGTCTGACTTGATCATCCGGCAGACCTCGAAGCCGCTTATGCCGGGCAGGTTCACGTCGAGCAGCACCAGTTCGGCGGCACCGATCTTACCGAGCGCGTCCTCCCCGGTGCCGACCTCGGTGACGGTGTGGCCCGCCCGCCGCAGCCAGGTCGCGAGCACGTAGCGCTTGGCCTCGTCATCGTCGACGAGCAGCAGGTTTCCCGCGAGATCGCTCATCGTGCGACCGGGCTGACGCGGCGGATGGCGAACACCAGCCGTTCCCTGGTGAGCTCGTCCTTGCGCAGCAGCGCCGCCGCGCGCGGCGGTACCGCCACGTCGAGCCCGGTGATGACGATCGCGGGCAGAGCGGGCGGCAGCCGCTCAAGCAGCGAGTCCCCGTCCAGGCCCGGCATCCGCAGATCGGCGAGAACGAGGTCGACGCGGCCGGCGGCGACGGCCGACAGTGCCTGCGCGCCGTCGTCGGCCTCGATGAGCCGGTCAGCGATGCCGGCCAGCATCGACTTCACTACCTGGCGGAAGCCCGCGTCGTCGTCCGCGATGACGACCGTGCCGACGGACGGTGTCCCGTGCGGAAGGCTGAGGACCGCTGTCGTCCCCTCGTCGGCCTCGCTGGTCAGCGTCAGCTCGCCGCCAAGCAGCGTGGAGAGCCTCCTGGCGTAGGGCAGCCCGAGACCGGTGCCGCCCCGCCTGGTCCCAGGCACCTGGTAGAACTCCTCGAATACGCGCTCGAGCTGCCCGGTGGGGATCCCGGTGCCGGTGTCGGAGACCTGAAGCTCGATCCTTCCGGGGACGGAGCGGGCCGTCAGCCGAACCTCGCCGCTGTCGGTGTACTTGATCGCGTTGGACAGCAGGTTGCGCAGGATGGCGGTCAGCGCCGTCTCGTCGGTCAGTACCGTGGCGGGTGCGCCCTCGGCGCTGACCACCACGTCGACCGGCTTGCCCGCGGTCATCGGCCGGGTGAGCCCGCGCAGCGTGGCGAGCAGCGCGGGCAGGCTGACCTCGGCCGGGTTGATGACGAACTGCCCCGACTCGGCCTTGGCGACGTCAAGGAGGTCGTTGACCAGGGTGAGCAGCGTCCCGGCGGTGCTCTTGATCAGCCCCACCTGGTAGAGCTGCTCCGAGTCGAGGCCGCCGCCCGGGTCGGCGAGCAGCCGGGCCAGTCCGATGATCGAGTTCAGCGGCGTCCGCAGCTCGTGGCTGACGTTGGCCCAGAACCGGTTCTTGGACTCCGATGCCGCCCCCAGCTGCTCGGACTTCTCGTCCAGCTCCCGGTACAGCGCGACCACGCCGCGGTTGGTCTGCTCAAGCTCCTCCGACAGCTCGCTGTACAAGGCCATCACGCCGCGGTTGGTCTCCTGCAGTTCGGCGTTGAGCAGCAGGAGCTGCTCTTTCTGCTGGTTGACGTCCTCGAGCGTCGCGATGAGATCCTGGTTGTTACGTCGCAATTCTTCCAGCGTGGACTCCGGGAGCAAGGCCGCGAGCCGCTCGCGGACGGCACGGAGGTCGGGAGTGACGTGCTGCGGTCGCCGTTTCGCCATCAGGACAACCTGCCCGTCGGCCATGGCCGTGTCCATCAGGCGGGCGGCCGCGACGATGCCTTCCTCCGGCGGCTTGCCATCGACGGTCACGGTGAGCACGAGGCGCGTCTTGTCCGCTCCGAACGCGATGACGGCGGTCTGCCCGACGGTCACCGCGCTCCGGCTTATCTCGCTGAGCGCGGTGGCGACCCGGACCTGGTCCCGGTCGTCCATGCCGAGCTCCGCGGCCAGCTCGCGGCCGAGCCGGCGCGCGGCGAAGACGCCGGGCAGGTCCCGGACGCGCAGGCGGGCGAGATCTTCGGTCATGGCTTGAGCACCAGCACTCCCGCGTCATCGCGGCGCGAGCCGGCCTGGGCAAGCAGCGTGGCCGCGACGACCAGCGGGTCCCTCGCGTTCAGGCCGGGCAGCGCGGCGGGTTCCCAGCGGCTGCTGATGCCGTCCGAGTGGAGGACGACCGCCGCGCCGGGCGGCGCGGCGTATTCGAACTGCCTGATGGTCCGCGCCTGATGGCCCGCGATCCCCGGGACCGAGAGCATGCCCTTGCGGGCGCCTTCGGCCAGGATCGTCGCCGCGATGTTGCCGAGGCCGGCGAACCAGACGACCTGTCCGGTCACCTGGACCACGGCGACGGCGCCGCCGCGGGTGCGCGCCATCCGCCGGTGCGCCCGCTCGATGAGCACGGCAGGCTCGCCCGCCGGCTCGTCAAGCACGGCCGCGACCGCCTCCATCGCGGCACTCGCGGCGAGCGGGCCGTGGCCGAGCCCGTCGCACAAGACGCCCGTCAGCTGTCCGTCCGTCTCGACCGCGCCGAAGACGTCGCCGCACTCCGTCTCCCCCGTGATCGGCCTGACCAGCCCGGCGTACGGGGCCGCCGCAGCGGGACGGGGCGTCGGCCAGAACCTGGCCACCAGCGCCGTACCTTTCCCTGCCACCGAGTACAGGTCGCAGAAATCGGCGAGGCGGCGGATGGCGCCGAGCCCGATGCCCAGGGTGCCGCTCGTGGAGTGACCGTCGCGCAGTGCCGCGGTGGCATCCCGGAACCCGGGCCCGGCGTCGATGGTCACCATCTCGATCCCTGGACTGCCCTCTTGCCTGGCGATGCGCAGCAGCATCGACCCTTGGCTGGCGTGCTTGTGCAGGTTGGTCGCCGCCTCGGTCACGGCGAGCGTCAGCTGGTCGGTGCGGGCCGCGGGGAACTCGAGCCTCCTGGCCAGCGCGACGGCGGCACTGCGGCAGGCGGCGGCCGCGCTTGGATCCTCGACCCGCATCCAGCGCAGGTCTCCCGGCGCCTGGGCGACCAGCGACCGGTTCACCGTGACCACTTGACGACCATGACACTGGTCCCGGCACCAGGCTTTGAGTTCAGCTCGAACTCGTCGACCAGGCGCCGGGCCCCGGACAGCCCGAGCCCGAGTCCGCCGCCGGTCGTCCAGCCGTCCGTGAGCGCCAGGTCGAGGTCGGCGATGCCCGGTCCCTCGTCGGTGAAGTGCAGCTTGACCCCGGAGCGCCCGTTGACCGACTTGACTACCTCCACCTTGGCCACGCCGCCGCCGCCGTGCACCAGCGTGTTCCGCGCGAGCTCGCTCGCGGCGGTCACCAGCTTGGTCTGGTCCACCAGGGACAGCCCGTTCTTGGCCGCCACAGTCCTTACCTGCTGGCGCACCCGGACCACGTCGTCGCCCGACTGGATCGGCAGCTCATCCATCACGATTTCCCGTTCAGGATCTCCAGGCCCTTCTCGGCGTTGAGCGCGGTGCGGACCCCGCTCAGCGACAGCCCGAGTTCGGTCAGGGTGATCGCCACCGCCGGGCGCATGCCGACGATGACCGTCTCGGCGTCGAACAGCCGCGATATCGATCCGATCATCGTCAGCATCCGGCCGATGAAGGAGTCGACGATCTCGACCGCGGTGATGTCGATGATCACTCCGCGGGCCCCGGTGGCGGAAAGCTCGTCGGCCAGGTCCTCCTGGAGGAGCATGACGCTCTCGTCCTGCAGGTCAATCTGGATGGAGACGAACAGCGTCGACCCGATCTTGAGGATGGGGACCCGATCCATTAGGCGGGCACGACCTTGAGGCCGGCCTGGCGCAGCGCGAGCGCGAGCGCGTCGGCGAGATTCGCCTTGGTGGCAATGTCGCCGAACTCGATGCCGAGCGACACGATCGTCTGCGCGACCTGCGGGCGGATGCCGGAGATCGTGCACTCCGCGCCGAGCAGGCGCGCCGCGCTGACGGTCTTGAGCAGGTGCTGAGCGACCTCGGTGTCCACGGTCGCCACGCCGGTAATGTCGATCACCGCGTGGTCGGCCCCCGTCGCCACCAGGGTGTCGAGAAGCTTCTCCATCACCAGCTGCGTGCGGGCCGAGTCGAGCGTGCCGACGAGCGGCACCGCGATGATGCCATCCCACAGCTGCACGACCGGCGTGGAGAGTTCCATCATCGTCGTCACCTGGTCGGAGATGATCTGCTCGCGCGCGGCCGAGTACGCCTCGAACGTGCTCAGCCCGAGGTTGTCGACCATGCGGGAGAAGGCGAGGAACTCGGGGACCAGCTCCGAGGTGTCCGCCACGAGCTCGTAGACGGCCTCTTTGAGTGCGAAGACCCCGAGCGCCGTCTCGCTGGGCGTGAAGCCGTCCCTGGCGCGGCTGCGCGAGAGCTCGTCCAGTGCCGCCTGAAGTTCCCCGGCGGCGTGATCGTCGGCCTCGGACAGCACCCGGACGATGAGCGTGAAGAGGTCGCCGAGCTCGCGCCGCACTTCCTCCACCGAGGTCCGGCCGCGCATGCCAGAGACGACCAGTTCGGTCCAGCGCCCGATGACCTTGTCATGGTGGTCGCGCAGGTAGTCGGCCATGCGCTTCCTGGTATCGTCAGCGTCCATAAATACGCGTCCTGTTCGTTAGTAACTGGTAAAGACTCATTCGTCGCAAGGCTACAGACGAATCGTCGGGCGGTCACGGCAACGCCGGCCCGGATATCCGTCTCGCTGAGGTCCTAGCGCAGTGACATGTGCATCCGGATGACGGTCCCGTCTTGGTCGGAGTGCAGTTCCACCCGGTCGCAGACCTGGTAAACCAGCCACAGGCCGTGGCCACCGTTGGCGTCCGGCGGCGGCTCGCTGCCGGCCAGCGGGTCCGTGATGACGCCGTCGTCGCGGATCTCGCAGACGATCTCGTCGCCGTCCGACCAGATCTCGATCGACCCCGGTGATCGTGCGTGCCGGACCGTGTTCCCGGCGACCTCGCTGACCGCGATCACGAAGTCGACGACGCGGTCGCCAGGCAGGCCCGCCAGCCTGGCCTGCTTTTCCGCCAGGGCGCGGACCTCAGACAGATTCGTGTTGTAGACGAAAGCCATAGCATCAGTGGGTTGCGGCAGCGGGCTTTCACCGCTGGGGAGGACCATGGCCCGCCGGCAGCGGTGCGCGGGCGGCGGGATCGCGGTGGCGTGGGGTCGTGCTCTAGGGACGGGGACAGGGCAGCCGCACCGGCTGACGTACCTGCTTCCCTGGCTGCCCGACCGGAAACTCCAGTACCAGCGAATGCTATCCGACCAGAGTTTTCACCGCCGCCGTCATGTCCGCCAGGGCTTTCTTCGCGTCGGCAAAGTACATGCTGGTTTTGGGGTTGGCGTACAGCTCGTTGTCGATGCCCGCGTAGCCGGTGCCCATGGACCGCTTGATCACGATGATCGACTTGGCCTGGTCGACGTCGAGGATCGGCATGCCGGAGATCGCCGTCCCGGGCCGGCGGGCGGCCGGGTTCGTCACGTCGTTCGCGCCGATCACCAGCGCCACGTCCGCCCGCGCGAACTCCGGGTTGATCTCGTCCATCTCCTTGAGCAGCGGGTAGGGAACGTTGGCTTCGGCGAGCAGCACGTTCATGTGACCCGGCATGCGGCCGGCGACCGGGTGGATCGCGTAGGACACCTCGATGCCGCGCGACTCGAGCAGGTTCGCCAGCTCGGCGACGGCGTGCTGGGCCTGCGCGGCGGCCAGCCCGTAGCCGGGCACGATGATCACCTTGGACGCGTAGGCGAGCTGGATCGCGGCGTCGTCGGCGGCGATCGACCGGATCTGCGCATCGCCGGCCACCGCCGCCGCCACGAGGCTGTCCCCGGTGCCGAACCCGCCGATGATGATGTTGGCGATCGACCGGTTCATGGCGTCGGCCATCAGCTTGGTGAGGATTCCGCCGGAGGCGCCGACGAGCGCGCCCGCCACGATCAGCGCCCAGTTGCCGATCACGAAGCCCGCCATGGCGACCGCGGTGCCGGTGAATGCGTTGAGCAGCGAGATGACGACCGGCATGTCGGCGCCGCCGATCGGCAGCACCATCATGACGCCGAACGCGAGCGACGCGAGCACCAGGATCAGCAGCGCGGGCAGCGACGCCGTGGTGAACATGAACACGCCGGTGCCGACGGCGATCACCGCGAGCGCCACGTTGACCAGCCGCCCGCCGCGGAAGATGACCGGCTGCCCGGTGATGAGCCCCTGGAGCTTGCCCGCCGCGATCAGCGACCCGGTGAAGGTCACGGAGCCGATCAGCACGTCGAGCACCGTGAACACCGACGTGGTGCCAAGCACCCCGCCCGGCGTGGACTCGTCGTGAATGTACTCGTAGACCGCGACGAGCGCGGCCGCGCCGCCGCCGACCGCATTGAACATGGACACCAGCTGCGGCATCGCCGTCATCTGGACCGTCCGCGCGGAGTAAAGCCCCGCGGCGGAGCCGAGCAGCGCGCCGACGATCAGCACGGTCCAGCCGACCCCGGTGACCGAGCCGTCGTGGATCAGCAGGACCACCGTGATGACGACGGCGATGACCATGCCGGCGGTGGAGACCTGGTTGCCGCGCCGCGCGGTGGCCGGCGAGTTCATCAGGTGCAGCCCGACGACGAAGCAGGCGGCCGCCAGCACGTAGACGAGCTGGATGTTCGTGGTGAAGGTGTTCATCCGCCGTCCTTACGACCGGGTGTCCGACTTCGCGGTGACCTCGCCCGCCGAGGCCTGAGCTGCCGGAGGTACCTGAGCCCGTGCTTCGGGAGCCCGTGCTTCAGAAGCTCGTGCTTCGGAAGCCGGGGCCTTGCGCCTGAACATCTTCAGCATCCGGCCGGTCACCGCGTACCCGCCGACCACGTTGGCGGCCGCGAAGAACGCGGCGATGAACGCCAGCACGTAGCCGACGGCGTTGTGCGCGGTCACGCCGATCAGCAGCGCGCCGGCCAGCACGATGCCGTGAATCGAGTTCGCCGCCGACATCAGCGGGGTGTGCAGGGTCGCGGGGACCTTGCCGATCACCTCGATGCCGACGAGCAGCGCGAGCACGAAGATGGTGAGGTCGGTGACGAGCGCGGTCGACATCGCTAGCTCCCTTGGTTATCGGACTCGTGCTTATCGGAGTCGGTGGCCAGCAGTTTCGCGACCGCGGGGTGGACGACCTCGCCGTCGTGCGCGACGACCACCCCGGCCTGTATCTCGTCGGTGGTGTCGATCTTCAGCGCGCCGGAATCACCGGCACCGGAATCACCGGTGCCCACCAAGTGCAGCAGCAGCGCGCTGATGTTGCGCGAGTAGGCGTTGGAGGCGGCGGTCGGCACGGTGGCGGCCAGGTTCTCCGCCCCGAGAATCGTGACGCCGTTCGGCGTGACGACCGACTCGCCCGGCACGGAGCCCGCGACGTTGCCGCCCAGCCTGCTCGCTCCCATGTCGACGATGACCGATCCCGACCCCATCGCGGCCACCGCGTCCGCGGTGACGAGCAGCGGCGGGCGCCGCCCGGGCACCTGCGCGGTGGTGATGATCACGTCCTGCCTGGCGATGTGCCCGGCGAGTTCGGCTTGCTGCGCGTCGCGCTCCTCGGCGGTCAGTTCGCGGGCGTAGCCTCCCTCGCCCGCGGCGCTGATCGTCAGCTCGACGAACGTCGCGCCGAGCGACTCCACCTCGCCCTTGGACGCGGGCCGCACGTCGTAGCCGCTCACCTGCGCGCCGAGCCGCCGCGCGGTGCCGATCGCCTGCAGCCCGGCCACGCCGGTGCCGAGCACGAGCACCTTCGCCGGCCGCGCCGTCCCCGCCGCCGTGATCAGCAGCGGGAAGAACCGGCCGTACGCCTCGGCGGCCATGAGCGCCGCCTTGTAGCCGGCGACGTTGGCCTGGGAGGTCAGCGCGTCCATCCCCTGCGCCCGCGACAGCGTGCGCGGCAGCCCGTCAAGCGAGATCGCGGTGACCCCCCGCTCGGCGAGGGCAAGAGCCAGCTGCGGGTCGATAAGCGGCGCGAGCATGCCGATGACCGCCTGCCCCGCCCGCAGCCTGCCCGGCTCAACGCGGGTCACGGTCAGAACGACGTCAGCCTTCTCATACAGGTCGTCGGTACTGGTGACGGTCGCCCCGGCCGCCGAGTAGGCATCGTCGGGAAACCACGCACCATCTCCCGCCCCCTGCTCGACCAGCACCTCGAGACCGCCTTGAGTCAGCTTCGGCACGGTCTCGGGAACTAGGGCAACGCGCCGTTCCCCCGGCGTGGTCTCCCGGACAACAGCCACCTTCATGGGCATCACGGCACCCCTCTTCGCTTCGCTGCGCGGCAGCGTCTGTATTTGAGGCTAAAACCGAGAGGCGGGGGAGCGGTAGGACTAACGATCTTCGGATGCGGAGTCTTTTATCCGATTCGTGAAGATCGTCGCTTTTTTGTTGCTTATGGTGCCTCTGATACCGGTAGTTCCGCAGATACAGATCGTGCCAGCGTTCTCCGTTCTTCCCCGCGAAACGCTCCGGAATACCCCCGGCCGTCCTATCGAAACGCGCCCGCCCGGGCAGGGCCTGGCCGGCCGACCAGCTTCCACGCCCGGCCGACCAGCTTCCACGCCCGGCGGGCCTGCTTCCACGCCCGTCCGACCAGCTTCCACGCCCGGCGGGCCTGCTTCCACGCCCGGCCAGTCGGCGTGATCGCGGGTCAAAGCGGAGTAGCGCCAGCAAGGACGTACATTCCGCCCCGGCAAAATAGAACAAATTACCCACTATCGAGTCCACCTAGACTTATCGCGGGTCAAAATTGGCGATATCCGCCCCCGATGACCCGCAATGATCGAATCGGTGGCCCAGGTGCCCGGACAAACCGGACGAAGTACCGCAACCGGATGGCGGCGCTGGGCCGCAGAACCGGATGACCCGCAATCTCAGCCCAGCCGGACGGCGGGCGGCCCGACCCCGGCTCACCACGACGGAGGATCACCGGCGCCCGGAGAAGCCGCACTGCCAGGCCGATCCGCCGGACCCGCAACGGACCTGCCCTTCCACCAGCCACACTAGGGGCCCGCAACGCGCGTCACTAGGGCCCACAACACGCGTCACTAGGGCCCACAACACGCGTCACTAGGGCCCACAACACGCGTCAAAACTCTTTATTCGCGTCGGACCCGATCTCGACACCGTCCCGCGCGGGCTATGAGCGCGGGCCGGCCTCGGCGCGCAGTAGTTCGCTAATCCGGTCGCCGGCCGCGACGACGGCGCCGGCGTGCAGCCGGCCGGGCGACCGCGTCAGCCGCTCGATCGGACCGGAGACCGAGACGGCGGCGAGCACCTTGCCGCCGGAGCCGCGCACGGGGGCGGAGACCGAGGCCACGCCGATCTCGCGCTCGGCCGCGCTGGCCGCCCAGCCGCGCCGCCGCACGCCGGCCAGGGTGGTGGCGGTGAACTTGGCGCCGCGCAGGCCGCGGTGCATCCGCTCGCCCTCCTCCCAGGCCAGCAGGATCTGCGCGGCGGAGCCCGCGGTCATCGGCAGCGCCGCGCCGATGGGCACGGTGTCCCGCAGGCCGCTCGTCCGCTCGGCGGCGGCGACGCACACCCGGACGTCCGCCTGCCGGCGGTACAGCTGCGCGCTTTCCCCGGTGGCATCGCGCAGCTGGGTCAGCACGGGCTGCGAGACGGCGAGCAGCCGGTCCTCGCCGGCCGCGGAAGCGAGTTCGCCGACCCGGGGGCCGAGAATGAAGCGGCCCTGCACGTCCCTGGCCAGAAGCCGGTGATGCTCGAGGGCGACCGCGATACGGTGCGTGGTGGGGCGGGCGAGCCCGGTCGCCGCGACGAGCTGCGCGAGCGTGGCGGGCCCGCTCTCCACCGCGGCGAGCACGGAAATAGCCTTGTCCAGCACGCCGACACCGCTTGCGTTGTCCATAATCTGATACTACCGTCTCAGACTTTGAGATTCCCGGCCCGCTGACTCGGCGGCCGGAGATGACGGACGGTAGAATCGCTCATGTACTGATACTGCCGTCTCAAATTGTGAGATGCAAATCGCGGCAACCAGTCGGCAACTAACCGGCAACCTAAGGAGATGGACCGCATGAGCAGCGCGCCTCGCACGCTCGCGGAGAAGATCTGGGACGCCCATGTGGTGCGCAGCCAGCAGGGCGAGCCAGAGCTGCTCTTCATCGACCTGCACCTCGTGCACGAGGTCACCAGCCCCCAGGCCTTCGACGGCCTGCGCGCGGCAGGCCGCAAGGTACGCCGCCCGGACCTGACCATCGCCACCGAGGACCACAACGTGCCGACGACCGGCATCACCGGCCCCGGCGTGCCGCTGACCGGCCCGGACAGCCCGGTCACCGACCCGGTCTCCCGCACCCAGGTCGAGGCGCTGCGCAAGAACGCCGCCCAGTTCGGCGTCCGGCTGCACCCGATGGGCGACGCGGGCCAGGGCATCGTGCACGTGATCGGCCCGCAGCTCGGCCTCACCCAGCCGGGCATGACGATCGTCTGCGGCGACTCGCACACCTCGACGCACGGCGCGTTCGGCGCGCTCGCCTTCGGCATCGGCACCAGCGAGGTGGAGCACGTCCTCGCGACGCAGACGCTCCCGCAGATCAAGCCGAAGACCATGGCGGTCAACGTCGAGGGCGCGCTGCCCGAGGGCGTCTCCGCCAAGGACCTCATCCTCGCGATCATCGCCCAGATCGGCACCGGCGGCGGCCAGGGCTACATCGTGGAGTACCGCGGCGAGGCGATCAGGTCGCTGTCCATGGAGGGCCGCCTGACCGTCTGCAACATGTCCATCGAAGCGGGCGCCCGCGCCGGGCTCATCGCGCCCGACGAGACCACGTTCGAGTACCTCAAGGGGCGCCCGCACGCACCCCAGGGCACCGACTGGGACGCGGCCGTCGAGTATTGGAAGTCGCTGCCGACCGACGAGGGCGCGGTCTTCGACCACGAGGTCACGATCGACGCGACCACGCTCACCCCGTACGTCACCTGGGGCACCAACCCCGGCCAGGCGCTGCCGCTCGGCGCATCCGTGCCCGCGCCCAGCGAGACCAAGGACCCGAACGGCACCGAGCGCGCCCTCACCTACATGGGCCTGACCGCGGGCACGCCGCTCAAGGCGATCAAGGTCGACACCGTCTTCGTGGGCTCCTGCACCAACGGCCGCATCGAGGACCTGCGCACCGCCGCGGGCGTCATCAAGGGCCGCAAGGTCGCCGAGGGCGTCCGCATGCTCGTCGTGCCCGGCTCGATGCAGGTCCGCGCCCAGGCCGAGGCCGAGGGGCTGAACGCGGTGTTCACCGAGGCGGGCGCCGAGTGGCGCAGCGCCGGCTGCTCGATGTGCCTCGGCATGAACCCGGACACGCTCCAGCCCGGCGAGCGCTCCGCTTCCACCTCGAACAGGAACTTCGAGGGCCGCCAGGGCAAGGGCGGCCGCACCCACCTGGTGTCACCGGCGGTCGCCGCCGCCACGGCCGTCACCGGCCGCCTGACCGCACCCGCCGACCTGTAAGGAGACCCGCGAATCATGGAACCGTTCGTTACGCACACCGGCCGGGCCGTGCCGCTGCGGCGCACCAACGTCGACACCGACCAGATCATCCCCGCCGTGTACCTCAAGCGGGTTACCCGCGACGGTTTCGGGGACGGCCTGTTCGCGGCCTGGCGCGAGGACCCGTCCTTCGTACTCAACCAAGAGCGCTACACCGGCGCGACGATCCTCGTGGCGGGCACGGACTTCGGCACCGGCTCTTCGCGCGAGCACGCCGTCTGGGCGCTCATGGACTACGGCTTCCGCGCGGTGATCGCCCCGCGGTTCGGCGACATCTTCCGCACCAACTCCACCAAGGCGGGCCTGCTCCCCGTGGTGCTGCCCGAGAAGGCCGTAGCGCTCATCCAGGACGCCGCCGAGGCCGAGCCGCCCGCCCAGGTCACCGTGGACCTCGACCAGCGCGAGGTGCGGGTCAGCGGCGGCGGCCTGTCGGAGGACCTCGTCGAGCAGTTCCAGATCGACGACTACACCCGCTGGCGCCTCATGGAGGGCCTGGACGACATCGGCCTGACCCTCCGCCACGAGGACGCGATCACCGCCTTCGAGGCGCGCCGCCCGTCCTTCCTCCCGGCAACCCTGTAACCACCCAAGCCCCAGAAGGCCCGCCCGCCGACCCGGCGCGGCGGGCCTATTTCCCGCGCTCGGAGAGTCCACGCGACCGCGGCGGCGAGCCGAACCAGTGATGTGGGATACAAAGCGCCCCTCGGGGGACCCCAAAGTATCCCCGCTAACGCCTGAGCGGAATCCCCGTCCACGCCTGAGCACCGGCGCCGCCAGCCCTCCGCCTGGCCCCACCGGCCACCACCTGCCGCCCCGTTCCCGTATCGGATATTTCCGGAAATATCGGGCACGAACCGAAGAAAGGCAGGTGAAAAGCCCCGACACGCCGGGCAATATTCGGCAAGGTTATTGTGTACGCGCGCGCGATCGCCTAATTTCGGGCTGGTCAGGGGTCGTGGCCCAGGCAAGTAGCCACAAGCGCGGCCTCCCGTGGGGGAACGCAGGAGTGAATATGAACAAGCGTGATCTGATCGATGCGCTCTCAGGTCGCCTGGGGGACAAGAAGTCAGCGACCGAGGCGCTGAACGCGGTCCTCGAGACCATTCAGTCGGCGGTCGCCGAGGGCGACAAGGTCGCCATCACCGGCTTCGGCGTCTTCGAGAAGAGCGACCGCCCCGCTCGCACGGCGCGGAACCCCGCGACCGGTGCCGAGATCCACGTGGCCGCGCAGTCGGTGCCGAAGTTCCGTCCCGGCGCCGACTTCAAGGCCCTGGTCAATGGCGGCGCCAAGACGGCGGCGGCGCCGGCGAAGCCGGCCGCCAAGTCGGCCAAGAAGAAGTAACGGGTCGCGGCGCTAACCGCGCCGCGACGGCGAACGCACGGCGGCACGGGGGAGAACTCCGCTGCCGCCGTGCGTTGTTGCCGAGCACGGCGGCGCGCGTCTTCGGCGCGCTCGGCGTTTCGGCTAGCTTTTCGCCAGCGCCGTCGTGATGATCCGGTCGATCAGCTCGGGCAGCGGGAGCCCGGAGGCCGCCCACATCATCGGGAACCCGGACGTAGGGGTCATCCCGGGCATGGTGTTGATCTCGTTCACCAGCACCTCGCCGGAAGCGGTGTAGAAGAAGTCCACCCGCGCGAGCCCTTCGCAGTCGATCGCGTCGAACGCCTCGCACGCCAGCGACCGCACCCGCTCGGTCACGGCGGCGGGCAGGGGCGCGGGAATCTCCATCCGCGAAGCGGAATCCAGGTACTTCGCCTCGAAGTCGTACCACGTGGCGTGCGGGTCGACCACGATCATGCCGGGCACGGACGCCTCCGGGCGTTCAGGCCCCTCGAGCACGGCGCACTCGACCTCGGAACCGGCGATCGCGGCCTCGACGAGCACCTTCTTGTCGTACCGGCGCGCCTCTTCGATGGCCTCCTCGAGCTGGTCGATCGCCTCGACCCGCGACGTGCCGATCGAAGAACCGCCCCTGGCCGGCTTGACGAACAGCGGCAGGCCGAGCTCGGCCGCCTCGTCGAGCACCCGCTTGCGCTCCGGGGACGAAGGGCCGGAGCCCCAGCCCCTGTCCTTCACGACGACGTACGGCCCGATGGGCAGCCCGCGGGCGGCGAACAGGAGCTTCATGTACTCCTTGTCCATTCCGGCGGCGCTGGCGAGCACGCCTGCGCCCGCGTACCTGATCCCGGCCATCTCGAGCAGCCCCTGGATGGTCCCGTCCTCGCCGTAGGCCCCGTGCAGCAGCGGCAGCACCACGTCGACCTCGCCGAGCTCCGGCGGCACGGCGGCGGGCCCGCTGAACACCAGCGCACCGCGCCCTGGCCCGGCCGCGGGCGTCACGGACACCCCAGGCGTCGCGACCGCGTCCACGGACGGCGACGAACCGGGAGAAAGCGCGAGCCGCGCGGGATCCGCGGAGGTCAGCACCCACCGCCCGTCCCGTGCGATGCCGATGGGCAGGACGTCGTAGCGGTCTCTGTCGATGGCACCGAGCACCAGCCCCGCGCTCGCGCACGACACCGCGTGCTCAGCGCTGCGCCCACCGAACACCACGGCGACCCGGACCTTGCGTGCCCCAGCCATGCCTCCACCTCCCGCTTGGAGTTAACCCGAAGATGGTAGCCGCTGACCAGCAAAATAATGATTGCCTAGGCGTTAAGGCGGTGATCTTTCCTCGAGCAGGGCCCCCGTGAGCCCCGATGTCCTGACTTGCCCGCTCGATCACGAAAACCGTGACGTGCCGGGCGCCAGCGTAAGCACACCGCCGGAGTCACCGCCGCCGCCACCGCGAAGCCGCGGCTCGGCCCCGGTACCGGGACTTATCCCGAACGGAATCGTGCTGCGAGCTTCCGGCCCACCCGGCTCATCCGGCTCCGTCGACGCTCTGGCGGGTGATCGCCTGGAGCGCCACGAAGGCATCGCTGATCAGGTCCTCCGCGTCCTCGAGCCCGATGGAGAACCGCACCGCGCCCGGGTCGATGCCCGCGGCGGCGAGCGCGCGGTCGTCGAGTTGCCGGTGCGTCGTCGACGCCACGTGCGAGACGACCGTGTGCGTGCCGCCGAGCGAGGACGCGGAGGCGGCGAGCCGCAGCCCGCCCGCGAACGCCAGCCCCGCCTCCCGCCCGCCGAACGGCGTCACCGTGACGATCGCGCCGAACCGGACGCCCTCTGGCCCCGCGTCGAACAGGCGCCGCGCCAGCTCGTGCCCAGTGTGCGTCGGCAGCCCCGGGTAGTCCACGTACGCGACCGCCGGGTGCTTGGCGAGCGTGGCCGCGAACACCGAAGCGGTCGCGGACTGCCTGCGCACCCGCACCGGCAGCGTCTCGAGCCCGCGGCGCAGCTGGAACGCGTCGTCGGGGGACAGCGAGGCCCCCGTGTCGATCCGCGTGGTCCTGATCTGGCCGATCAGCTCGAGCGAGCCGGTGACGACGCCGCCGGTGACGTCGGAGTGGCCGCCGATGTACTTGGTCGCCGAGTGCACCACGAGGTCGGCGCCGTGCTCGAGCGGCCGGCAGATCACCGGCGGCGCCAGCGTCGAGTCGACCACGAGCAGCGCGCCCGCCGAGTGCGCGATCTCGGCCAGCTGCCGCAGGTCGGCCACGGCGGTCGTCGGGTTGGCGATCGTCTCGGCGAAGATGATGCGCGTGGCGGGCCGCATGGCCGCGCGCACGGCGTCGAGGTCGGTGATGTCCACGAAGTCGGTTTCGACCCCGAACCTGGTCAGCACGTTGCGCAGCAGGCTGTACGTGCCGCCGTAGACCGCCGCGGACGCCACCACGTGCGCGCCTGCCCGGGCGAACGCGAGAAACACGCCGGAGATCGCCGCCATGCCGGACGCGAACCCCTGGGCCGCGGGCCAGCGCGACAGGTTGGCGCCCTCGAGCGCCGCGACGGCCCGGGCGAACGCGTCCACCGTCGGGTTGTCGATCCTGCTGTAGCTGTACCCGGGCACCTGGTCGTTGAGGACGGCCGCGTACTCCTCGGGCGAGGAGAAAGCCCACGCCGCGGTCCGGTACACGGGCGTGCCGAGCGGCCGCTGGGTGGTCTCCGGCGGCGGAGGCAGGTGAACCGCCCTGGTGTTCTCGCCAAGCTGCCTTCGAGCAATCTCCACTAATCAGGCTCCATCGAGGTCAAGCCCCATCCCCCGGGGCAAGACTCTAGCGGACCGTCTGCCTGGGGTGGGTCCGATACACGGCTCACTCGGTGCCGTACCATTCCGGTTTGGCCGAACGGGCCATGAGCACGGTCGCCGCGTCGCTGACGGAGAGCCTCCCGGTGATCACCGCGCCGACCACCTCGGTGATCGGCATCTCCACGCCGAACTTGCGCGCGAGCTCAAGCACGGGGGCGTAGGAGGTCACGCCCTCCGCGGTCTGCGCGGTCAGCTCCTTGGCCTGCGCGAGGTTCATGCCGCGCCCGAGGTACTCGCCGAACCGCCGGTTCCGCGACAGCGGCGAGGAGCAGGTCGCGACCAGGTCGCCCATGCCGGCGAGCCCGGCGAACGTCCGCGGGTCGGCGCCCAGCGCCTCGCCGAGCCTGGCCATCTCGGCGAGCCCGCGGGTGATCAGCATCGCCTTGCTGTTGTCGCCGAGGCCGAGCGCGACCCCGATGCCGACCGCGAGCGCGATGATGTTCTTGATGACACCGCCGAGCTCGCAGCCGACCACGTCGGTGTTCCAGTACGGACGGAAGTACTCGGTGTGACACGCCCGCTGCAGCAGCTGCGCGGACAGCTGGTCGGCGCAGGCGACGACGGAGGCGGCCAACTGCCGCTCGGCGATTTCCTTGGCCAGGTTCGGCCCGGAGACCACGGCGACGCGGGACGGCGGCACGTCGAGGACCTCGAGGATGACCTCGGTCATCCGCTTGTGCGTGCCGAGCTCGATCCCCTTCATCAGCGAGACGAGCAGCGACCCGTCGGGGATGAGCGGCGCCCAGCCGGTCAGGTTCTCCCTGAGCGTCTGCGCGGGCACTGCCAGCACGACGAGGTCCGCGCCGTCGAGCGCGGCGGCGATGTCGTTCGTCGCGGTCAGCGTCGACGGCAGCGTCAGCCCGGGCAGGTACCGCGGGTTTTCGTGGAACTGGGTGATCGCCGCGGCGACGTCCGGCTCCCGCGCCCACGTCACCGTGGGAGTGCCGGCGTCGCACAGAACCTGCGCGAACGTCGTTCCCCACGACCCCGCGCCAAGGACGGCGGCCTTCATGAGGAGGCCGAATCCGTTCCGAGGGAGGGAGGTTCTGGGGTTGACTTCGCCGGGTCATACGGGATGGCGGGAGGCTCCTCGCCTCTGAGTGACGCCACGAGGGCCGTCACGTCGGCCATGACCGCGTCGGTCGCGGCGCGCAGCGCCTTCGCCGAGGTCTGCTTGCCGGCCCATTCCGACAGGTCGACCGGCTTGCCGGCTACCGTACGCACAGTTCGCCGTGGCCACAGCTTGGGCTTCTTGCTGCCGTAAGGGAGGATGACTTGGGTACCCCAGCGCGCGACGGGGATCACCGGTGCGCCGGTGGCGAGCGCCAGCCGGGCGACGCCGGTCTTCCCGGCCATCGGCCACAGGTCGGGGTCGCGGGTCGCGGTTCCCTCGGGGTAGATGATCACAGCGGCTCCCTCACCGAGCGCCTCTTCGGCCTGCTTGAGCGCCTGCGCGGCGTCCTTCGCGCCCCGGTTGACCGGGATCTGGCCGCAGCCGTACAGCATCTTCCCGATGAAGGGCACCTTGAACGCCGACGCCTTGATCAAGAACGTCGGGTACCGGCCGGCGCCGTAGAAGAACACCGCGTCGGTGCCCCAGTCGAGGTACGACATGTGGTTGGGCGCGATGATCACCGGCCCGGTCTTGGGAATGTTCTCCTGGCCCGACCACTTGTTCCTGATCAAGGTGTGCAGGACGGGGCGAAACACCATGACCGTGAACAACCGCCAAGCGGGCGAGTAAGACTTGCTCATCTACGACAGGCCTTCCATGATCCGGTTCCGCACGCCATGCTCCAAGTTTGCCCGTCAAGATGACTGACTCAGCCCGTTTTAGCTGGACAGTTCTGCTGCCAGTCAAGGTACTAGCCCGAGCCAAGTCCCGGCTCACCGTCCTGGCCGGCGACCGCCGCGGCGACCTCGCGCTCGCCCTCGCCTCGGACACGGTGACCGCCGTGCTCGCCTGCCCCGAGGTGGCGCGCGTCGTCGTGGTCACGTCCGACCCGGTGGCGGGCCCGCGCCTCGCCGCGCTCGGCGCGATCGTGGTCGAAGACGAGCCCGCGGACCGTTTTCCCGGCCGCCTGACCACGCTCGATAGCGCTCCGCGGGCCTCGGCGGCCGGCTCTGGGGCGGACGGCGACTCCGGCGTCCAGGACCTGCTCAACGCCGCGCTGCGGCACGGCGCCGCGGTGGCGGCACGCCGCTGGCCGGGCACCGGCCTCGCCGCGCTCACCGCCGACCTGCCGGCGGTGACCCCGGCCGAACTCAGCGCGGCGCTGCGCGCCATCGGCACCGCGCCAGGCGCCGACGCGAGCGCGCCGGGCGTCGATGGCACCGCGGCGGCCGGCGCCGCGTTCGTGCCGGACGCCGCGGGCGTCGGCACGACGCTGTACGCGGTGCCGCCTGGCGGGAAGTTCCTGCCGCTGTTCGGCGGCGCGTCCCGGGCGAGACACGCGGCCGCGGGCGCCTGGGAACTCGCGCTCCCCGCGCTGAATGGCCTGCGCAGGGACGTAGACACGCCCGACGACCTCCGCGAGGCGGTCGCGCTCGGCGTCGGGCGGTTCACCCGGGCGGTAGTGGCCGACCTCTTCACGGACGTCTAGCCGCCGCCAGAGTCCCCGCGTCGCGGCGGCTAGATCCTGACCACCGGGCAGGTCAGGGTCCGCGTAATGCCCTCCACCACGTGGAGTGCCGCGATCAGCTTGCCGAGCTCGTCCATGTTCTCGGCGCCAGCGCGCACGATGACGTCATAGGGGCCGGTGACATCCTCCGCCTGCATGACTCCGGCGATCTCCGCGATCTTCCGGGCCACGTCGGCGGCTTTGCCGACCTCTGTCTGGACGAGGATGTATGCCTGCACCATGGCGTCCTCCTGGGGACAGCGTACGATTGCCGTCCTGAACTGTCACGGTACAGCAATGGTCCAGACCTGTTTCACCCCGGTCGGTAGTTTTTCTGGCTAATTGCGGTGTTCCGCGTTGCGCGTGCTACTGCACGCCTATCCGCCCGGTTCACCAC
>Ga0102924_1001848_pt1 | contig 23777 bp, 27 predicted proteins | sample PaiPotPPM11metaG_FD_80116 | JGI IMG/M metagenome (GOLD analysis project Ga0102924, IMG submission 80116) | Iron sulfur acid spring bacterial and archeal communities from Banff, Canada, to study Microbial Dark Matter (Phase II) - Paint Pots PPM... ...
GTCGGAATAAAAGCCGAGTTGGTCGTAAATCTTGCGCTTCTTGGGATCGCTGACTACGTCGTTGGCCTCAGAGAGCGCCTTGAATTTTTCTTCCGCACCTTTATCCCCGGGATTCACATCCGGATGATATTTGCGCGCAAGTTTTCGAAACGCCTTGCGGATTTCGTCCGCCGAAGCATTTTTCTTTACGCCAAGGATTTCGTAATAGTCTTTCTTGGTTGTGGCCGCCATAAGCTAACAATCGGCACTCAGCAGCGATCAGCTTTTAGGTGATTTTAGTTAGAATGACAAATGTGTTTCGGTTTCCAAAATTCCCGGCTTCTCGTACTTCACCGCGTCCACGTACACAGGAATGCGATTCACTCCCTCTGACGTAGGCGCAAAAACGTACCAGCGCTTTTCCTGTTCCACGAATGCTAAGAAATAATCCTGATCTTTAATTTTGAACTGCAATGCATTTTCCCCATTTCTAAAATTTAGGCCACGGATGGCACGGACCTCGCAGACTGTTTTGTCCGCGATCACCGTGACATCCGTGGCAAGCCTGTTTCCGAGTCATCTGTTCGCGCAGGTGACTCTTACTGATAGCTGACGGCTGATGGCTGATGGCTTATTTCTTATCTACATCTACGTACTCGGCCTCGATTACGCCTTCGTCTTGCTTGACTTCACCGTTGCCGCCAGGCTGCGATCCGCCGGCACTGCCGCTCGGGCCTGCATCTCCACCCGGAGGCGGAGTTTGCGCCTGTGCCGATTTGTACATCTGTTCGGCCAGCTTGTGCGAGGCTTGGGTCAGAGTCTCCCGTGCACGGTCCATCTGCGCTTTATCGTTCGACTCCAGCGCCTTCTTCGCGTCGGCTAGTGCGTTTTCCACTTCGCCGCGTTCGGAGCCGGAAACTTTGTCTCCCTGCTCCTTCAGCATCTTCTCGATCTGGTAAACCATCGAGTCGAGCTGGTTCTTGGCGTCGATCGTCTCACGCTGTGCCTTGTCTTCCGCCGAGTGAGCATCGGCTTCCTTCGCCATGCGCTCGACCTCTTCCTTCGACAATCCGGAAGACGACGTAATCGTGATCTTCTGATCCTTCTGCGTCGCCGTGTCTTTCGCGGTCACATTGAGAATTCCGTTCGCGTCTATGTCGAACGTGACCTCAATCTGCGGCACGCCCCGCGGAGCCGGCGGAATTCCAGTCAAATGGAATTTGCCTAGCGTCCGGTTCTGCGCCGCCATCGGACGTTCACCCTGCAGCACGTGGACTTCAACCGAAGTCTGACTATCAGCCGCGGTCGAGAACGTTTCCGTTTTCTTGGTCGGAATCGTCGTGTTGCGCGGGATCATCGGCGTCGCAACGCCACCCAGCGTTTCAATCGCCAGCGTCAGCGGAGTCACATCCAGCAGCAGCAGGTCTTTTACTTCGCCACCGAGCACGCCGCCCTGAATGCCGGCGCCGACCGCCACGACTTCATCCGGGTTTACTCCCTTGTGGCCTTCCTTGCCGAACAATTCCTTCACAATCGCCTGGATGCGCGGCATGCGCGTCTGTCCGCCAACCAGCACCACTTCATTAATCTTGCTGGTGTCCACGCCCGCGTCCTTCATGCACTGCCTCGAAGGACCAACCGAGCGTTGCAGAATGTCTTCCACCATGCCTTCAAGCTTCGCCCGGGTTAATTTCTTCACCAGGTGCTTCGGGCCGCTCGCATCCGCAGTGATGAACGGCAGATTGATCTCTGTCTCCATCGTCGTCGAAAGCTCGATCTTGGCGCGCTCGGCTGCGTCACGCAGACGCTGCAACGCCATCTCGTTTCCCTTGCCGCGCAGGTCGAGGCCTTCGTCTTTCTTGAACTCGTCAATGAGCCAATCCACTAACCGCTGATCAATGTTGTCGCCGCCGAGGTGGGTATCGCCGTTCGTGGCCTTTACCTCGATCACGCCTTCGCCGACTTCCAGAATCGAAATATCAAACGTTCCGCCACCGAAGTCGTACACGGCAATGGTCTCGTCTTTGCCTTTGTCGAGTCCGTACGCCAGCGCCGCTGCCGTCGGTTCATTGATGATTCGCTTCACGTCGAGCCCGGCAATCTTGCCCGCATCTTTGGTGGCTTGCCGTTGCGCGTCATTGAAATACGCCGGCACCGTGATGACCGCTTCGGTCACCTTCTCGCCTAAGTAGTCCTCGGCCGCCTTCTTCAGCTTTTGCAGGATCATGGCCGAAATCTCAGGCGGGGTGTACTTCTTCCCCTGCGCCACGATCGACACGTGGTCGCCATCCCGCTCGACCTTGTAAGGGACCATCTTCATTTCTTCATTCACTTCGTCATAGCGCCGTCCCATGAAGCGCTTGATCGAATAAATCGTGTTCTCGGGGTTGGTAATAGCCTGGCGCTTGGCCACCTGCCCTACCAGCCGCTCCCCGGTTTTGGTGAATGCCACCACGGACGGAGTAGTCCGCCCGCCTTCCTCGTTAGGGATCACCTTGGGCTCTCCACCCTCCATAACCGCGACGCAGGAGTTGGTAGTCCCGAGGTCAATTCCAATAATTTTGCCCATAATGCTCTCCTTGAATTTCGTTTCCATTGCTGATTCTTATAATTGCCGCTACCCCTGCAATAATCCCTGCTCCCGCGCCTGGCCTTACCTGATGGCTGAAGGCTGAAGGCTGACAGCTGCTTCTAAGTGCTTTGAAATCATGTACTCACGTTATGCTTTAGTGGCTAGTATCTGACTTGAGTGAGATGTTGTCAATGTTTAGATGCGGAACGGAAGGCGCGGGATGCGGGTGATTCACAGAGCGAGACCTACGCGCCGAGAGTCAAAGCGATGCAGACTTCTTCTTCTGGGCCGCAGCTCTAGCTGCGCTCGGCACCGGTCTGCTTCCGGTGCGATTGAATATTCTCGTCAGCATCGGTGCCATCGACCTCCTGACTGTTTATGGCCGTCCACTCGGTCCGCTCTATCCTTTCGTGGTTTACGGCGCGGCCGTGACGTGGGTAATTATGTTAGTCGGGCTAGGACTTGCCGGACGCAGCGGCCATCGCTGGGCGTTCCTGGCTGGCATGGCTCTATATGGGGCTGACATGGTCGCCCTCCTGGTCACATTTTCATTCTGGGCATTCGCGGTCCACGCTGTCTTCATATTCAAATAGTTTCAAGGACAACAATCTCTGAAGGATCTCAACGAAGCGCGGGTCCAGACCGCTTGAAAAGCTCAATTCTGCTGACATTCGCTGATGGCCTTATGACAAACACTTAACACTTCCGCCGCATCCTCGCGTAGTGTCCATGCGTCAAACAATTTAGCTGGATCGAGGCGTTTGCAGATCTCAGTAGAAAAGAGAGACACCATGTGGATGCGTTGCTGTGCCGTGTGCATCCGGGTCCTTAGGAAAGCGAGACTGAGCGACCACATTCGCTGCGAATGCGGTTGGGAGTGGTAACGATGGCAAAAATAATTGAGTACTACATTCCCGAAACCTTCCGAAAGAAAGCGGGATGGATTCCGCCCAATCAGCGCGGCGAGATCATTCAGTTTCCCGCGCCAGAGAAGAAGTCGGCATGAGATGCTCGGCGGCAAGGTCGTAAGCGCAGCGCTGCGCCCGTCCAAGAAGAATGTCTGACCCACCCGGGCACTAAATCACCCGGGCCGCTTCATCGAACTCCAGCCGGGGATTGCGTGGGTAGAGCTTGCTGCTGTCGCCATATCCCAAGTTGCAAATAAAGTTTGCCTTCCACTTGCCGTCGGGAAAGAACTCGGCATTTAATTTTCCCGGGTCGAAGCCCGACATCGGCCCGCAATCCAGGCCCAACGCTCTGGCCGCAATAATGAAGTATGCGCCCTGGAGCGAACTGTTGCGAAAGCCAGTTTCCTCAGTAAGCTTTTCGTTGCCCACAAAGTAAGAACGCACATCGCGATGGGGAACCAACTTCGGCAGCTTCTCGTAAAACTCTGTGTCCCAGGCAACGATCACAGTTACCGGCGCCGCCATGGTCTTCTCGACGTTGAGCGGAGCCAGCGTTGGTTTCAGCCTCTCCTTTGCCTCCGGCGTGGTCAGAAACACGAAGCGTGCCGGCGAAGAGTTCGCGCTGGTGGGCCCCATTCGCACCAACTCATAAGCTTCCTGCAGAATTTCGACCGGTACTGGCTTAGGAAGCCAGGCACTGTGGGTGCGCGCGTTCCGGAAGATCTGGTCTAATGCATCATCGTTAATGCGGTTTGTGGACTGGATATTTTCGGTTAGAATTGAATTCATATTGGTTCCCTCTTGTCTGTTGGTTCTTATTTGTTACTAACAGTATAATGAGAAGCAGCACACATACAAGAAGGCACATTCATGTCACCTAGTCACAAACATGTTCCCGCCGAATGCCCCGCAATCCGCGAAGTCTTGAACCGTGTGGGGGACAAATGGAGCGTCCTGGTCATAGCCTTGCTCGGAGAAGGTCCGAGACGCTTTAGCGAACTGCGCCGGATGATCGAGGGCGTGTCGCAGCGCATGCTGACGCTCACGCTGAAGGGTTTGGAGCGCGACGGTATGATCACCCGCACTGTATTTCCCACGATCCCGCCGCGGGTGGAGTACCAACTCACGAATCTCGGCCGCACGCTGTTACAGCCAATTCAAGGTCTCGCAAAGTGGGCCGGTCAGAACCGCGAGAAGATTCAGGACGCGCGTGGTAAATACGACGCCAGACACTTAAAGGCCCGTGTAACGGCGGTAGCGACGCAAGAATGATTTGTTGAGAAGGAGCCCGCGCTGAAGCTGCGCTGGCGTCCGCTCCACGAAACGCCAGCGCCAGGGGCAGACTCAAGCCGGAGGATCGAGTTCATCGAGTCGTATCATGTTCAGGGTTCGAATGGCGTCCTCGACGCGCTGCCTCTCTCGATTGCGCGCAAGTGGCGCCCGACTTAATGCATGCCACCGTTCGCGAAGGGCATCCTGCGCAGTGTTGATTCGATCAGCGGCCTTTGCGGGATCATCCTCCAGCACCGCCGCCACGTACAGCTGTTCCCAGGGCCTGAACTCACTTGTCTGCATAAGGACCTTCCTGTATTAGAAATTGCACTACACGAGATCAATCTTTTCGTGCTTGTGCTCTTGTCCTTGAGACGCTCCCTCCGCGCAAAATTCGCGTAAAGAGTCGTAAAGAGTTGTCTAGGGTGCGACGCACTAGTAGCGTCTGCGGGGTCAAATTCCCGGAATCTAAAACTGCCCGGTGAACAAATAAAAAACCGGACGATCTGCAAGCAACCGTCCGGCTCCGGCTCGAGCAACAAAAGCGAACTAGAAGTTTGGCTTAGCCAAAAATCCGTGTTGCTTACCTGTTGAGTCCGTGTAAATTCCCACCACACCTCTGAGGTTGTTCAAGCCGAAGGCAACCGTTGACTGCGAATTCGGAAACATCACCTTAATGAATTTAGGAGCAGTTTCCGTCGCATCGCTGGTACCTTCATTGGCTTCGATGTTCTTGGCAAACCATCCTGAAGGGCCTGTATAGCCCACCGCATCATTTCCAGAGTTGACTCCCGTGCCGAAGGTGTCAGCCCCGCTGTTGCCCGCGGGAATGTTCATATAGAAATCCTCATCCGTGCCTGCTTTGAACCACGCCTGGTTGAAGTCGGCCTGGAATAGCTGACCGCTGATCACGCCGCTATTCGCAATGCCGTTGACCGACCAGCAGCAGGGAGCAGCAGCATTCGGTGACTCGGGATCCATATTGCTGAAAGTCCCGTTCACCCACACCCAACCGCCATCCGGGAAGGTGCCGTTCGAGTTGATGCCCCACAGCCCGCCCACAACAGTTCCCGCTTTGTTGATGCCGAAGGGCACGGTAGTGGGCGACGTGCCCGGATCGTCGATGGTCTTCACTACGTTCGTGTGAAACCAGATGAAGCCGTGCTTGCTGCCATCCGCCTTGGTGTAGAAGCCTACGAGATCGCCAAGGTCATTTACTCCCATGATTGCGGTTGAGACGCTATTCGGAACCATGAGCTTGATGAAAGAGCCGTTCACGTACTTGAACCCCTTGGTAGGGCAGCTCGGCACTTTAACGTCATAGTCTACGCACGCGGCGGTCTTGTAGAACCCTACAATTTCGCCGTTGTTGTTGATGCCCCTCGCCTCCGTTTGTGTCGCGCCGGGCACATTAATCGGTGCATAAGTAAATGTCTGGGCTAGTAAGGTTGACGGTAAAGAGAAGACGATTGCGAGTATTAGACGATTCATGTGGTGCTCTCCTGTAGCGCAAGAGTAGATGCGCATCTCAGGCCGTAGTTGTCCAGTGGATTGTCAAAAGCCGCTACTGGCGCGGGAAGACCGTATGGCTGCGTGGCAAGACCCTATGCCTCCTAAGTGGTCTGTTCGTCCTAACCGCTCTGCGGCGTGCGATTAAAATTCGACCGCGCGCGGACAATGCGAATCGTCTTTGAACCGCAACACCACAATCTTGGGTTCTTCCCTAAGGCTTTCTACAGCTGTGACCCTGTCGCGCTCGCCCCAGCTCTCCTCGAAATCAGGGATTTCCCTGCCATTGATACCCCATCGTCCTGATTGTCACGCCCAGCTTTGGTTCCCTACGCTCAGAGTGTTCTAGGAGCCAGACCGTGTCCATGCCTCAAACACGAATGATGCTCGCCGGCGTCACCTTATTTCTGGCTCCGTGCATTGGGCTGGCGGAGTCGCAATCCACAACCCAGATCTCCCCGGCAGATATGGTCAAATCTGTCATCTATAACGAGCTGCACCCGTCGGATGGCTCCAGCATTCGCTGGAAGTACCGAGTGGATAAGGAATCGGATGGTAAACAGGAGACCAGAGAAGTCGTCGAAACCAAATCAGGATCTCTCGACAGGTTGTTGTCGAGTGCGGGTAAACCTTTAACTGATGCACGGGCGAACAGCGAGACCGGACGCATCCTGAGGTTCTCTCACAGCCCGGAGGAGCAGCGGAAGGCAGAGCAAACCCGCCGGAAAGATGCTGAACAATGTGCCGCCTTTATGCAGATGATTCCGGATGCATTCGTCTTTGACTACGCAGGCGAAAGCGGAAACTTAATGAAAGTGAGATTTAAACCCAATCCCCAGTTCCGGCCTCCATCGCGTGAAGGAAAGGTTCTGCAGCAAATGGCGGGCGAGATGTGGGTGGACGCGAGGCAGAAACGTCTGGTCAGCATCAATGGCCAGCTTATGAATGAGGTCAAATTCGCTGGTGGATTGCTCGGTCATCTGGAAAAAGGCGGCCAGTTTACGGTGAAGCGGGCCGAGCTCGCACCGGGAGATTGGGAACTCACGGAGATGACCGTCAACATGCGGGGGAAAGCCTTATTGTTCAAGAGCATCACCGTCCAACAGAAAGAACTTCACAGCAACTTTGAACGTGTGCCCGACGATTTGACCCCGTCGGACGCTGCCAACCTTCTTCTCCGACAGACGATTGTCGCGTCCAGACAGTAATCCCAAGTCGTTAGGCGACAACTTACACCGTCCGATACCGGAAGCAGGTCACCATGTGATCGTTGACCATGCCCACCGCCTGCATGAAGGCATAACAAATTGTTGAGCCCACGAAAGTAAAGCCGCCCTTCTTCAAATCTTTGCTCATGGCGTCTGATTCCGTCGTTTGGCTCGGAAGTTGGCTCAAACTCTTCCAGCCATTTACACGCGGTTTGCCGCCGACGAACTGCCAAATATAACGATCGAACGAGCCGAATCCCTTCTGCACTTCGAGGAACGCCTTTGCGTTCTTTACCACCGACAGAATTTTCAATCGGTTGCGAACTATGCCTTCATTCCGCATCAGCGAGTCCATCCGTTGCTGGTCGTAGCGGCCAATCTTCTTCGCGTCGAATCGGTCGAAGGCTGCGCGATAGTTCTCTCGCTTCTTCAGGATCGTGTCCCAACTCAGACCAGCCTGTGCGCCTTCGAGCACCAGAAACTCGAAGAGCACGCGGTCGTCATGGCACGGCACTCCCCATTCGCGATCGTGATACAGAATGGCAAGATCATTCTTCGCCCAATCGCAACGGATTATTTTTTTGGCGGGTGGTGTCATTGCCTATGCGAATCGCAAAAAGGTAAAGCCGAACTCGCCCTTCGCGATTTGCGAGGGCGCGGCCGTTGTTCCAGATTATGCTACCCTCTTTCACGCACTTTGCGGAGCTCTCATGGATTCGCGGAAATTCCTTTTTTCACTTTTTTTGCTGTGTGCTTCGATAGGACAGATGCTCGCCCAGACGAAAACAATTGCGGAAAGACTCGGTTATCCTGCCGACTCAAAACTGCTCATCGTTCATGCCGACGATCTCGCCGTTGCTCACTCTGTCAATTCGGCAAGCTTTGACGCGCTGCAGAAAGGCGCTGTCACCTCCGCCAGCATCATGGTCCCATGCCCGTGGATAACGGAAGTTGCCGCTTACGCGAAGGCGCATCCCGATGCGGATTTTGGCCTGCACCTCACGCTTACGAGCGAATGGAAGCTGTATCGCTGGGGTCCGGTCTCACCTTCGGACAAAGTCCCCAGCTTGCTCGATCCTGCAGGAACATTCTGGGGCGACACCCCGCAGGTTGCTCTGCATGCCAAGGACGACGACGCGGAACGCGAAATTCGCGCGCAAGTCGAGCGCGCTATGGCACTGGGAATTCGCCCTACGCACCTCGACACCCACATGGGCTCCGTCCTTGCCACTCCAAAGCTTTTTGCCGCCTATATCAAGGTTGCGCACGAATTTCATCTTCCATTTCTGGCGGTGCGAATTCCCGGCGCCGACACCTTTCTCTCGAAGCTCTCAGAGAAAGACATCGTCCTAGATGCGCTGATAATGGCCGCGCCTACCGTCCATACCGATCAATGGAAAGAGTTCTACCTGAATTCGATCAAGGGCCTCAAGCCTGGCTTAACGCAGATGATTGTGCACCTCGGTCATAACGATGCCGAACTGCAGGCTGTCACGATGGATCATCCTGACTACGGCTCGTCCTGGCGCCAACGCGATTACGATTTCGTTACTAGCCCTGAGTTCAAGAAAGCTCTGGAAGACAACCACATCATTCTCGTGAAATGGAAGGACCTCCAAAGACTCGTGAATCAGCCCTGAGGTCGGAGGGCAGGACAGTCATCGAGGTGGTACCGAGAGCTACAGTCGCATCCGCGGAATCAGAGCGCCAGTCGATCGGCTGTATTCCTGGTATTCGGGACCGACGCCTTGCGCATGAACCCTTCTTCCATTCTGCTCTTAATCCAGAATCCCAGCCACAACAGAACAAGGGCGATCAGACCGCGAGGTTCGCGGCGGGCCAACGCAGTCCCTATCATAGCCAGTAACAGTCCGGAGTAAATCGGGTGCCGCACCCAGGCATAGGGTCCCGTTCGGACGAGTTGATGGCCGACTTTAATGGTTACGGCACTGCTCCAGTTCTCTCCAATGTAAAACCTCGCCCAGATCGCGAATGCGACTCCTGCTCCAGTTAATAAGACGGCTAGCCCATCGACCCAGATGTTTCGCGGAATGATTCTTGATCCGAGCCAGCCGAAATGAGTGTTCTCAGCGAAAAGAAGATAAAAAGCAACGATGACTGGAATCCCGTAGAGCAGACTAGAGCGAAAGTCTACGCGCTCCTGGGTCCGCTTAGTTCGCAGCAAAGTCACCAGCCAGACTAGTGAAAGCGCCATACAGAGAGCCGAACAGATTCGCATCGCATCCATAGAATGAACCTGACAGTTGATACGTACCCTGCGCGAAAAGAGTTCCGCTTATTGCATCAACACTCGCCACGTCATGTAAGCCCAAAGCACTGGGGCGGCGAAGAGCAATGCGTCGACGCGGTCGAACATACCGCCATGGCCGGGAAGGATGGCTCCGGAATCTTTGGCGCCCGCACCGCGTTTGATCAACGATTCGACCAGGTCTCCAAGCTGAGCCGCGACATTAAGCACAATGGAGAGAATTACGATCGGGAGCAGTCGAGGTTCTGTGAACACGCCGTCGCGCTGTTCGATCAACCGCGCATGCAGCAGACTTCTGCTGATCGGCACCGCGTAGTGTGCCATCAGCATGCCAACGGCAACGCTGGCAATCACAGACGCGACCGCGCCTTCCCAGGTTTTCTTTGGGCTTACTCGCGGCGACATCCGGTGCGTCCCCAGCGCCTTGCCGATGAAGTAGGCGAAAATGTCTCCCGCCCAGACCAGCAGCAATAAATACAGAAGAAAAAAACTTCCCTGCCACTGTTCGCGTAACTGCGCCAGAGAAGCCATGGGCAGCGCAATGTAAACGAAGGCGAACGCGGAAACCATGGCCGCCGGGAACGCCGAAGAAAGCTCATCGCGCCGCATTGCAATTGCGAGGAAAACAAATGGCGCGAACGCCATCGCACACACGGCGAAGAACGCGAATCCTGACGTCGAGAGCGCCGGTGTTGGCCCGGGACTGATCGCGATCAGCAGAAAAAACAATCCTGCAAAAATGTAGGTAGGAAGATAGATCGGGCGAATGTTGTAGCCTTCCGCCAGTTTCAGCAGCTCATGAATCGCCAGCAGCGCTACCACCCCTGCAACAAATGCCAGGACCGGCACAGGAGCGCGCAGCACGAGCAGCAGGACTATCGGGATGAGCACTACCGCGGTGAGTACTCGCTTGAGCAGTTCCAATGGGGATCAGCTCCGCAGAGCACGTGCAGATGGCGAGTCGTTCAGTCCGCCATAACGGCGGTCGCGCTTTTGATATTCGGCAATGCCTTCGAGCAGGTGCACGCCGCGGAATTCCGGCCATAACGTAGGCGTGACGTAGATTTCAGCGTAAGCCAGTTGCCAAAGCAGGAAGTTGCTGAGGCGCATCTCTCCGCTGGTGCGGATTACGAGATCAGGATCGGGCAAGTGGCTCGTGTAAAGGTGTCGCGAAACCATCTCTTCATCGATTTTCAAGTGCTCGATTCCACCATTGTTGGCGGCGGCTTTCAGCATGGAGTGAAACGCGTCCACCAGCTCCGAGCGGGCGCTGTAGTTTAGTGCGAGCGTCAGCACCATCCCGCTGTTGCGCGAAGTTTCCTCACGCGCCCACGCCATCTTTTCCTGAACGAACACCGGAAGCTCATGCAGCCTGCCAATATACTGCAAGCGCACGTTATTCTTGTGAAGCGTCGGGACCTCCTGCTTCAAATAGCGGGAGAGCAGCTTCATCAGGAAGTCGACTTCGGCTTTGGGACGGCGCTTCCAGTTTTCTTCGGAAAAGGCGTAGAGCGTAAGCGATGGGATCCCGATGCGCGAAGCGGCTTCGACCACGTAGCGCACAGACGTGACTCCGGCGCGATGTCCGGCCACTCGCGGCAGGTGGCGCTTGCGCGCCCATCGGCCGTTGCCGTCCATAATAATTGCAATGTGCTTTGGAAGCCGTTCCGGATCCAGCCGCTGGTATATCTCGGCCTCTTTGCGATCCAGCCCGGCAGGAACTTTCGCCTGCAAGGTAATCCCTTCTGTTTCAGAAACTAACATAGGGGAAACGGAGTTGCAATGAACCGAAAAAGTGGCGTTTCGAGGGGCAATTGCGGATCAGAGTTTTAAGATGGACCAATGCCAAAGGTGATCGTTGCAATCGGCGGCGGAGAGATAAGAACGAGAGGTACGGCTCGTATTGATCGCGAAATCATCCGACTCTCGAACAAGCAACATCCGAAGCTTCTGTTTGTTCCCACCGCCAGTTCGGATTCGGAAAGATATTGGAGGCACGTTCAGGAGTATTTTGGGACATTCTTTAAATGCGAAACTGACGTACTTTTCCTGATCAAGGAGAAGCCATCGTTCCAACACATCAAAAGACAAATCTCAAGAGCTGACATTATCTATGTTGGCGGCGGAAATACGCTGCAAATGATGCGCATTTGGAGGCGACTAGGGGTTGATAAGCTCCTGAGATCCGCATGGGAGAATGGGACTGTGCTGTGCGGCATCAGCGCGGGTGCAATATGTTGGTTCGATTCTGGCCATTCTGATTCAATGTCCTTCTACAACCCGAAAAAATGGAAGTATGTAAACGTTAATGGCCTGGGACTGCTTAAAGGAATATTTTGCCCGCACTACAACAGCATGACCCGGGGAATTCCACGGAGACAACATTTCAGAGAAATGATTCGCCACACCAGCGGCCTCGGAATTGCAGTTGAAAACAATTGCGCTATTGAGTTCATAGACGGCTTCTATAAAATAATCCGCTCGAACAGCTATTCACGCGCTTACCGGTTGTACAAAGATCGCGCCGAAGTGATCGCAGAACAAATCCCACAAAGGAAAAGGATTTCGCCTGCGGAGCCGCTCCAACGCAAATCAAGGATGTAACTTCTTATTCCTTCGATTCTTGCGGCACAATGGCCAGATCCAGGCGTTCCGTTCTTCGGATTATGCTGACCGAAGTCGTGGCGCCTACTTGCGCCTCGGTCAACAATCGATGCAGGTCGTCGACTCCCGCCACTGGTTGGCCACCGAATGCGATGATGACATCGCCTTCGCGCAGCCCTGCATTTTGCGCCGGGCTGCCATTCGCCGCCGCCAACACAATCACTCCGGTTTCTTTCGGCAGATCATAAAATCGCACGATCCGGCGATGTAGCGGGGCATTTTGCGCTTCTACCCCGATATATGCGCGGCGAATTCGCCCTTGCTGCAGAAGTCTGGTGGCAACAAACTTCGCGGTGTTGATGCCGATCGCGAAGCAGAGTCCCTGCGCGCCCATGATGGTCGCGGTATTCACTCCGATCACTTGGCCGTCAGAAGAAACCAGCGGTCCTCCGGAGTTGCCTGGGTTCAGCGAAGCGTCAGTCTGGATCACGTCTTCGATCAGTCGTCCGGAATAAGACCGCAACGAGCGGCCGAGCGCGCTCACTACTCCCGCCGTGACCGTGTACTGAAAGCCGTAAGGATTTCCGATAGCAATAGCCAATTGGCCGACACGCAGCTTCTGCGAATCCCCAAGCGGCACGGCCGTGAGATTCGGAGCGTCGACACGGATTACCGCAAGATCGGTAGCAGGATCGTCGCCGATGAGATGCGCAGGAAAGTTGCGCCCGTCAGGCAGCGAGAGCGCGATCCGCGTCGCTCCATGCACCACATGGCTGTTCGTGAGCACCAGCCCATCGGGAGTGAACACGAATCCCGAACCACCGCCTTGGCGTTCGCGAGGCTCGCCATTGCGCGCGCGGCCGGCGGTTTGTGTGACTTCGATCTTGGCAACCGAAGGGCTTACTTTTTCCGCGGCCGCCACCACCGCACGTGAGTACGCATCGAGAAGTGCCGAGTCTGCGTGCGCCGGCGTGTTTTCAAGAACGGGCCCGTTTTCGATGTGAGTATTAGAAAGATGTTCTTCCAGCATGGCTGGTAGATGAATTCAACGGTCAAAGGGATTCATGGGCCGACGCGCCCCGCGCTCGCCATTCAGTCCCCACAAGCCCGTGTCATCCTGAGCGAAGCAGTCGCGGAGTCGAAGGACCCCATTCTTGTGTTGATAAGAGTTGGCGCGGAAAGGCGTTCCCACAAGGGGCGCCGCAAGAACTCCCAAGTGCGCCGTTACTCCGCACGAGGTGCGCGGGGTCGTTCGACTATACGTGTCATCCGCTTCGCGGATGACAAACTCCGCTCAGGATGACAGAGAATTAACAGGAACTACTTCGCCCCCGCCGCTTCCACAGCTTCAGGCGTGACCGCGCGCAGCGTCAGCCAGTCTGTCCTCACCCGGTCCCATTCCTGAATCATGACGCCGTAAGACTCGAAGAATGCGCGAATGCGTGTGCGCGGCCACAGGGCGATGTCTTCAAGAATCGGTGCCAATACCGCAAGCGCGTTGGTGCTGAGGATCGTGCGCTTTGCGACCTGCGTAACGTGCCTGGCTTCGGAAACCGCAATGGTGTACCCGTCACGAATGTTGGTATGCAGCATCACGTGAACGTCGGAGCTGCCGTCGCCCACGTAAACAATATGGTCGGGGCCGATTTGTGCGCGGTTTTGAAGCTGGTCGAGCACGAACACCTTGCCGTAGCCCGCGGTTGCGCGGACGATAGTGTCAATCTCACCGGAACTCTTGTAGAGGAATTCGGTTCCAAAGATGTGATCTTGCGGCACAATCCCTTCGAGGGCAGAATGGATCACTTCGCTGGGAGCCGCCGACAGTACATAAAAATCGAAATGGTAGCCCGAAATTCCGCTGGCCAGTATCTGGTACAACAAAGCGATATTTTCTTTTAAACGGATCCGTTTCCCGACTTCGTAGAGATGCTCTTTGCGGACGCGGCCCTTGAACTCGGGATCATGCAGCAGCAAGTAGGCGAGCTCCGCCCCCTGCTGCACCAGGTTCAGCCGCGCCATTCCGGTGGCTTTGCGCTCGAACTCGTCCGTGGGAATACCCACCAATTCGGCGAGCACGTACCCGGAGTCATTGAAGGTCAGTGTCTGATCGAAGTCGCTGGCGAAGATGAATTCTTTGAGTGTAGGCTCAATCATGCACTTTATTAGATTACAGTTGGCGTTAAAGGATAAGTAAAAGAATCTATGGGAGCCATTCGTGCCACTTATCCTGCCTTTACTTAATCGGCTCGGCAGTTGAGAATAAAGAATTTGCCACTCATTACTAAAGTGACATAGGAGCGCAATTCATGGCAGCCACGGGAGAACTCATCCGCCTCATCAACTATGTTGACGACATAACCACCACCATTCGGCGCATTCATGCTTCCCTGCCGAGCGTAGATGCAGAAGAGAAAAAGCGCCTGGCCAGCAGCCTGAGGAGTGCAGGGGAAAAAATTCAAGAACTAATTGCTATTGTGGAGAAATAGTGGCGGAGATCAAGACGATCGCCGTCATCGGCGCCGGCATTATGGGCCGGGGGATCGCGCATGTGGCGGCGCTCGGCGGCTATCGCACCATTCTCGAGGACCTCATTCCTGCTGCGCTGCGCAAGGCCGAAAGCGAGATCCGTACCAACCTCGATAAAGCCGTTGAGTTGAAGAAAGTTTCCTCCGGCGATGCTCACGCCGCATTCAGCCGGCTCGAGTATGCGGGCAGCGTGGAAGAAGCGGCGCGGGAAGCCGATCTTGTGATCGAGGCCGTTCCTGAAGAGGTGGAATCGAAAATCGAGATTTTTACTCTGCTCGATAAAATCTGCCGCCCGGCAACTATCCTTGCTTCAAACACCTCGTCACTGAGCATCACCGAAATCGCCAGTGTTACCTATCGCGCAAAGAAATGTTTGGGAATGCACTTTTTCAATCCCGTGCACAAGATGAAGCTGCTTGAGGTGGTGCGCGCGCTCGATACCGACGACGAGACCATTGCTGCGGCCGCCGATGTGGGCAGACGAATGGACAAAGACGTCGTAGTGATCAAAGAATCGCCTGGGTTCATCACCAGCCGCATTAACGCCATGATCGGCAACGAAGCTTTCTATATGCTGCAAGAAGGAATTGCCACGGCTGCGGACATCGATAAGGCTCTGAAACTCGGGTTGAATCACCCCATGGGCCCTTTTGAGCTGGTTGACCTCGTCGGCCTCGACACCCGCCTGCACATCCTCGAGTATCTGCACAGAACTTTGGGCGAGAAATATCGACCTGCTCCCTTGCTGGTGCAGTATGTGAAAGCCGGCAGGCTAGGAAAGAAAAGCGGGCGCGGAGTCTACCAGTACTCTGCCGACTAGCTCGGCCCCCCTCGCGCGGGAGGCATTTTTTCGCATTGAACTTCCGCTCCCGCTTCGGCGTATTTACAGACGGATGCCGGCGGATCGTCGAGACCTTCCCGCCGGAAATCAGGCCCCTGCTGGCTCCCCGGCTGCAGGGGCCCATATTGTGCCACCCGGAAGCCAATGCCGGGTCCAACACTCGGAGGATGCTACCTCTTGCTCTTGATTTCTTCGCGCTTCTTAGCGGCATCCAGCGGGCGAACCGGCTCGGTCATGCGCACCGGATCGAGAATCTCGTTGATCTCCTGCTCGCTGAGCAACTTCTTTTCGCGAGCAATCTCTATGATGGACCGCCCGCTCGCCACGGCCTCTTTCGCGATCTCGGCAGCTTTCGCATATCCAATATACGGATTCAGCGCCGTCGCCAACGACACCGTCGCCTGCACATAGAAATTGCAGCGCTGCTCATTCGCCGTAATGCCGAAGACGCACTTGTCGGTGAACTGGCGCAGCATGTTGGTGAGGATGGTAATTGATTGCAGAACGCTGTAAACCATGGTCGGCATCATCACGTTTAATTCAAGCTGTCCGGCCTGCACTGCCATCGCAACCGCAACATCGTTGCCCACCACTTGAAATGACACCATGGCCGCGAGTTCAGGAATTACCGGATTGATCTTGCCGGGCATGATTGATGATCCCGGTTGCAGGGCGGGCAGGTTGATTTCGGCAAATCCCGTCTTCGGGCCTGAGGCGAGGAGCCGCAAGTCGTTCGAGATGCGAATCACGTCGAGCGCTAAGTTCCGCAGAGAGGACGAAACAGCCGCCATCGCCAGGTTCGATTGCATGGCATAGCGCATGTCGTCCACGGCAACAAGTTTTTGTCCAGAAATGCGCGCCAGGTTCTTAATCGCCTTTTCGCGGTAGTCAGGGTGCGTGTTGATCCCCGTTCCGACCGCTGAGCCCCCGAGCCCAAGTTCGCGAAGCAATTCGGCACTGGATCGGATCGCATCTTTCGCCCGGCGGATCGCACCCGCATAGGCGGCAAACTCCTGCCCCAGGCGCATAGGGACAGCATCCTGCATGTGGGTGCGACCAGACTTCAGAATTTCGTGAAACTCTTTTCCCTTTTTCTCAAGCGCAGTGGCAAGCGAATCCAGCACTGGGTAAAGGTTTTCAAGCTCCAGCAGCGTAGCCAGCCGCATTCCTGTCGGAAAGACGTCGTTAGTGCTCTGGCCGTAATTCACATGATCATTGGGATGGGCTTTCGAGTAATCGCCGAGTGCGCCGCCGAGAATCTCGATAGCCCGATTCGCAATCACTTCGTTAGTGTTCATGTGAAAGCTGACGCCGGCACCAGCCTGGAAAACATCCACCACAAACTCCCGGTCCCACTTCCCTTGCTCCACTTCCTTCGCTGCCTGAATAATTGCATTCGCGATCTTTTCGTCGACCAAGCCGAGTTCGCGATTTGCCTCGGCGGCGGCTTCTTTCACCATTCCAAAAGCCCGAATCAAAGTGGGGTGGGCGCGCATTCCGGAGATCGGATAATTCTGCACGGCGCGAGCGGTTTGGATTCCGTAATAAACCTCGGCCGGAATCTCCTTGGTGCCGAGAGAGTCTTTTTCGGTGCGGGTGGCGGATTGCGTCAGGGTAGCCATGGAGTGCTCCTGCGAACCAAAAATTATAGCAACCGCTCACTCCTGCCACCCGCGGACCAGTACCGGACGCCGGTAGTGTAGAACCAGCAGTGGCCGGAGGCCGCTTTTCGACTCTGCGTGCTAGAATCGACAATCCTCAAACGGCATCTGCCCTCTCAGGACAACAGCCTTGTCCACGAAGTTAATTCCAGACACGCTGCCTAAACCACAACTGCGGCCGCGTCCGGGTATGCAGGCCGATGTCATCGTGCTCGGCGCCGGACCGACCGGTCTGGCGTGCGCCATCGAGGCGCAGCGGTCTGGCTTTAAGGTCATCAGCATTGACAAAGGATGCCTGGTCAACTCCATCTTTCACTATCCGGCGAACATGATTTTTTTCACTACGCCGGAACTGCTGGAAATTGGAGATATCCCTTTCAGCACTGCGAACCCGAAGCCGAACCGTCCGGAAGCCCTCGAGTACTATCGCAAGGTGGCTGAGCACTACAAGCTGGACGTGCGGCAGTACCAGCGCGTAGAGACGGTTACGGGCGCTGATAACGATTTTCACATCACAACCTGTGACCGGCTGGGCGGCGTTTACGACTACGCTTGTCGCAAAGTGATTGTTGCAACTGGTTACTACGACCGCGCCAACCTGCTGCGCGTTCCGGGAGAGGACCTACCCAAGGTTTTCCCTACTACCGCGAGCCCCATCCGTATTTCGACAACGATGTGCTGGTGATCGGAGGCAAGAACTCGGCGGCTATTTCGGCGCTGGATCTCTGGCGGCACGGCGCCCGCGTCACACTGGTTCATCGCGGGCCGAAGATGCACGCGCACGTTAAGTATTGGATTCTCCCGGATATTGAAAATCGCATCAAAAATGCCGAGATCACCGCGTATTTCAACACGAGGGTGCAGGAGATTGCGCCCGACCGCGTCGTACTGCAAATTCCCGAGGGCGAGCTAAGAATAAAAAATGATTTTGTATTCGCCCTGACCGGGTACCATCCGGATTACGATTTCTTGCGTGCGATGGGCATCGAACTTTCACCCGATCAGTGCCGGCCGGTGTGCGATCCCGTCACCCTCGAAAGCAATGTGCCGGGGATTTACGTCGCTGGAGTGATCGTTGCGGGATCACGCACCAACGAGATATTTATTGAAAACGGCCGCTTTCATGGCCAGCAGATCGCGGAAGATCTGAAGCAGAAACTCGGGCGCAAGCCCTGATTCGGTTTTGCGTCGTAACCCGCCCAACTCTTCCAGAAATAAAAACCCCCGGAGTTTTCTCCGAGGGGTTGCGATAGAGGATTGATCAGGCGATTAAATGGACAAGCGGCGGCGCACTACACCGGCAAGTCCCACCAGTCCGGTTCCGAGCAAGGTAAGCGTGCTTGGCTCAGGAACACTGGATGGTGAGCCGGTTTCGACGTAACCAGTATTAGATCCTCTGCCCGGGCAGTTGCCATTCAGACAAATAAAGTGGAATCCAAGTGAGCTAATTTGGCTGGTATTGATTCCACTCAGAGTGAACGTAAAGTTTGTCTGGCTGGTGCCGCCAGAAAGGGTATATAGATCGGTAAATGTGAACCCAGCAAGATTGTCGTGCTTCGACGAGAAACCCGTAACCGTTCCAAAGCTGAGGTTAATCAGCGAGCTCGCACTCAGCGAGCCACTCGCGGTAATAAAGATTTTCCCGCCTTTACCGTTATTATTGTTCATAAATAGCGCGTAACCCGGATCCATCTTGATGTTGACGCTCACCCCGCCACTGATTTCGGTGATCGTCACCGTCCCGATGCTGGTGCCGTTGAGGCCGGTAATGTTGTTTTGAGTCAGGTCAAAAGTCAGTGAGGTCGCCGATGCCGCTGGAAGCATAGCGAGCGTTGCGAAAACCGAGGCCAGAATTGAGAGTTTAGTAGTGAGGCGCACAGTTAGACCCCTCTGGGAGCGGAGTTTTGTACCACGTCGAACAACTTTGCACGGCAATGGCCAGTCGAGCTGCCCCAGAAGCCTTTCTGTAAGTACCTGCGTATACAGGGGTTACTGCACTCCAGGATTACTCCTTCAGACTGCTTAGAAGCAAAAACACGCAAGTTTCTGCATATTATGTGCGGCTGTCGTTATCGGGTAAATGCTGTATTATCAGGGATATAAGCCGTCCGATTTTGGCGATCGCAATCAAATCACTCTGGATGCGGCCATCGATTTTGTGCGCCCACGCACGGAGCGGCGAGCCACGCTGGCAAGACCTATCAGACCTGTGCCTAACAGGACCAGAGTGCCCGGCTCTGGCACGTTGGGCGTGGTGGTTTCTGCAAATCCAGTCTTGCCGCAGTGGTTCTCATCCGCTACGCAGAATTGGACTCCGAACCCGGTGAACTGGTTAACGTTCGCATTCAGAATTGTGAAGGTGAGGCTTGAGACCAAGATCTGGTCTTCCTTGTCGCGATCACGGTCGTGGTGGTGATGCTTGCCGGTCCCTTTGTCGTGATCATCGGCATCGGCGGAGCGGTCGTCCCTGTCATGGTCGTCGCGATGGCGAACCTCGCCCGTATCGATCCGGAAGATATTGGTAAATGTGAATCCACCTATCGTCGTAACCTGGGCGAGTTTGTCGCTCATTTTCGAAACATTAAATCCATCGAGAGACGCCTTGGTCAGGCTCAGGCCGGCAGTGGTATTAAACATTAGATAACCGTCGTCGGTTGGCAGCACGTATCCCGATTTGAGGGTGATTGTGACCTCGACATTCTTGCCCACCTGAGTTGTCGTGACCGTGCCGATGTTCGTGATTCCAGATAGAGTCGTGATGTCAAGAGGCAGCGTGGTGGCGGAAGTTGCTGGGGCGGCGGTGAGAACCGCTACGACAATAAAAACTGGAATGGAAAACTTCGGAATGATGGAGTGCACGGGTGTTCCTCCTCGCGGGGGCTGATTCGAAACGCTAGGTGAGTCGCACGAGAAAGGCCAAATGGGCGGAAGCCCGTCGAAAGTGCATGTTACACAATCCAGTGATGTTCCACTCGAGCTCAGAGCTACTCACATCAGCGTTAAAGAGACAGGTGCAAGTTTCTGCATATTAATGGGCAGCTGACGCAGTCAGGTAAACACTGTATTGTAAGTAAGATAGCCGTCTATTTTAGGCCGTCTATTTTAGGCCGTCTATTTTAGCGGCCATGATCAAGTCACTCTCGGTGAGACCATCGACTTTGTGGGTCCACAGAGTGATTTCAACTTTGCCCCAGGTGAGCAGGATATCGGGATGATGTCCCTGTTGCTCGGCAACGGCGCCAACCCAGTTTACAAAATCCAAGGCTTGTTTGAAGTCGGGGAAGGTAAAGGTGCGCGTGATGTGGTGCTCATTGACGATCTTCCAATGCGCCCACTGCGGGAGCTGCTTGTGAATGTCAGTGAGTTCCTGGCCTTTGAGCGGAGGCACTCCGCCGCGGCACGGCACACAGGTTTTGCTGGCAAGCTCAGACATGGGTCGTGTCCATTAACTCCACTGCTCACGTAGCCCCGGACGCCCTCGTCCGGAGTCGACCGATCCGAAGCTTGAACCATGCAACATTGCTCATAGTGGGCATATCGCTCCGGATACTCTCGTCCGAGGTCAAACGTAGTTCAGAACGGAATATCTTCGTCGCTGATCGGACTCGAAGCAGCTACAGCTGGCTCCGGCTCAGGCGTACGCTGGTCGAAATTGTTGTTCCCCGCCGCTGCCCCGCGCGAATATCCGCCGGAATCTCCGGCGCCTTCGCCGCGCCCGCCGAGTAGAACCAGGTCATTGGCGACCACTTCGGTCATATAACGCTTCTGGTTGGTCTGCTTGTCCTCCCAGGACCGGGTCTGCAGTTTGCCTTCGATATAGACCTTGCTGCCTTTTTTCAGATATTCCCCGGCGATCTCCGCCAGGCGTTGCCACAGAACCACGTTGTGCCACTCGGTGCGGTCCTGCCACTGGCCTTCTTTGTCTTTGTAGCGCTCGTTCGTAGCCAGCGCCAGCTTGGCGACGGCAGTGCCTTGGGGCGTGTACTTAACCTCGGGGTCTTTGCCGAGATTGCCGAGCAGAGTAACTTTGTTGACGCTTTTTCCTGCCATGAGAGCTCCTTAAATCTGTGGCCAGTGGTCTGGGATCAGTGGTCGGATTTCGACAAATATAACAGCTTTGCTTTCACCTCGCAGCAAAAATTCGGGCCTCCGTTTCGAATTGGAACTTGAGCGCAAGTTCCCCATCGAAATGCAAAGAACCCGCAAAAATTATCTCCGGGGACTCCATTCACGACGCGCTCTTGCACTGTCGTTCCGACACCCGCAGTTGCGTAATTCCCTCCGCCCCTCTCATACTGTTACTTCATCCTCATGAAGACCATACTTTCTCTCTCTCCTGCCGCTCAAGTTGAAACCGAATGCCTGGTCGCGGTCGTGCTCGATCGTGCCGAGAACAATGACCGGGCAAAACCCGGTCGCCCCAAAAACGACAAAACCGAAGCTTTCGTTTCCGCATCCGACAAAGCCGTGCAGCAGGCCGCCGCCGACTTGATTTCCTCGGGCGACATCGCCGGCAAAAATTTTGAAGTTTCATGGCTGCACAAACCTGCCGGACTCAAAGCCAAACGCCTGCTGCTGATTGGCGGTGGCAAGGCAAAGAACTTTTCTCCTTCTGAACTCCGCAAGGTCGCCGGGGCAGCCGTGCGCGCGCTCAAACCCCGCAACCTTCGCAGCCTGGCGTTCGTCGTTCCCGATCAGATCGCGGGCGAAGATGCCGTCAAGGCTATCGTAGAAGGTGCGATGGTTGGCAATTTCGATCCTGATACTTACAAGAGTGATCGTAAGGACCAAACAGTTGAGTCGATCACTGTCGTAGCTTCCGGCAATCAAAGCAGCCTGCAGCGTGCCATGGACGAAGCCCGCATCGTGGCCGAGGCCCAAAATTTCACTCGCGAATTGGTCAATGAACCTTCGAACCACATGACGCCGACCATGTTGGCGAAGCGCGCACAGGAGATGTCAAAAGAAGTCGGTCTCAAGTGCGAAATCTATGGCGCCGACAAGATCAAGGAATTAAAGATGGGCGCTTTTTGGGGTGTGGCGCAAGGCTCGGACGAACCTCCCGCATTGATCGTCATGCGTTACGAGCCCGCCGGAGCTCCCGAAAAACCGGTGCTGGGGCTGGTCGGAAAAGGCATCACCTTCGATACCGGCGGAATTTCCATAAAGCCGGCTGACGGCATGGAGAAGATGAAGTATGACATGGCTGGCGGCGCCACCATGATCGGCGCCATGCGGGCAATCGCTCAACTCAAGCCCAAGGTCAAAGTGATCGGCATCGTTTGCGCTACCGAGAACATGCCATCCGGCAAGGCGCAAAAGCCCGGCGATATTCAAACCGCGATGTCGGGCAAGACGATTGAAATCATCAATACCGATGCTGAAGGTCGTCTGGTGCTGGCCGATGGTCTTTGTTATGCTCGTCAGCTCGGCTGCACGCATCTTATCGACGCAGCCACGCTTACCGGCGCAGTAGTGGTCGCTCTCGGATACACGAACGCGGGAATCTTTTCGAACGACGATAATCTGTACCAGAAATTTGCCAAAGCGCTGAACGAAGCCGGAGAAAAAATGTGGCGCTTGCCTCTCGATGATGAATATAAAGATCAGATCAAGTCGAATATCGCCGACATCATGAATACCGGCGGGCGATGGGGCGGAGCAAGCACCGCGGCCATGTTCCTTAAAGAATTTGCCGAAGATACTCCCTGGATCCATCTCGATATCGCCGGCACAGCCTGGATGGAAGACAACAAGCCCTGGATCGCCAAAGGGCCGTCCGGGATCGCGGTAAGAAGTCTGATAGAGTTTGCTCGGGAGTTTGGGAACTAAACCTGCAAATCCGAACGGAGAATTTCAATGAGAGCACTGTCCGCAGTTGGACTCATCATTCTGTTACTCGGGGTTCTGTCCTTCTTCGTTCCGGTCCCGCATACTGAACGTCATGGCGTTGACGCGGGCGACGTCCACCTGGGCGTAAAAACGCACCACGATGATCTTCTGCCGCCGGCTGTGAGTGTCGCATTGGTTGTGGTAGGCGCAGGCTTGATGATTGCGGGGCGCAAGAGCGGCAACTGACCTCACATCACCGGCGGAGGTTCGATCCCCATCACTCCGAGCGCGCGGATCAATTCGCGTCTCACCACCGCCGCCGTGGCCAGCAGAAATTTCTTTCGTTGCTCATCGGCTTCAGCGAGGATCGGATGGCGATGATAAAAAGTATTGAACAACTGCGCCAGCTGGAAAACATGCTTGGCCAGATATGCGGGCTCAGTCGTGGCAATGCATTGATCGACCAGATACGCGGTCTTTGAAGCGGCCAGCCATAGCTCCCAGAGTTCGTCAGCATCGTGGAAGAGCGGCCCCTTCAGGGCCGCGTCAGAATTAGAGGCATGACTTGCGCGGCCCTGAAAGGGCCGCTCTTCCAC
>Ga0102924_1001849_pt1 | contig 23775 bp, 18 predicted proteins | sample PaiPotPPM11metaG_FD_80116 | JGI IMG/M metagenome (GOLD analysis project Ga0102924, IMG submission 80116) | Iron sulfur acid spring bacterial and archeal communities from Banff, Canada, to study Microbial Dark Matter (Phase II) - Paint Pots PPM... ...
ATGTCGGGGGCTCGTGGTCCGGAATGTCGGACCCTGTGGTTAGGCTGGAAACTATGACGGTCATCGATGGCGGCGACCTTGATGAGTACAACGCCGCCGGGCATATTCACGGAATCTGTCTGAAGACCGGGCCGCCGCAGCGCGTCGGCGTCGAACTTGAATGGCTCGTGCGCGACTCGCGCGACCCGGCCCTGCCGGTTTCTGCGGGGCGGATCGCGGCGGCCGTCACGGCTTTCGACGCCGTTCGGGGCGACTCGGATCACGGGAAACGGAACGGGGAGAAGCATGAAGGGCCTGAGCTACCGACAAGCTCGCGCCCCGGCGTGCTGCCATCGGGGGCACTTCTCACCACAGAGCCAGGCGGGCAGCTAGAGCTCAGCTCGCAGCCTGCCGATTCACTGGACGACCTTGTCCGCGTCACCAGCGCGGACCTTGCCGCGCTGCGCGCGGAGCTGGCCGCCCAGGGCCTGGAACTCGCCGGAATCGGGCTGGACCCGCTGCGGCCGCCGCGCCGCGTGCTCAGCCTGCCGCGGTACGCGGCCATGGAGGCGTTCTTCGACGCGGCCGGCCCCTGGGGCCGGCAGATGATGTGCGCCACGGCATCGGTTCAGGTCTGCCTCGACGCGGGCGACGACTCCGACGGCCTTTCCGGGTACCGGCAGCGATGGCAGCTTGTGCACGCCATCGGCCCGGTGCTCGTGGGGGCCTTCGCCAACTCGCCGCTCCGCGACGGGAAGCCGACCGGGTGGGTGTCCTCCCGACAGCAGGTCTGGACCCAGATGGACCCGGGCCGGACCAGGCCGCCGCGGATGGGCGACGACCCCCGCGACGCCTGGGCTGCGTACGCGCTCGACGCCGAGGTCATGTGCGTGCCCAACCCGGACTCCGCCGACTGGTCGGCCCCGCCGGGGCTCACCTTCCGCGACTGGGTGCGCGGCGACCAGGCCCGAGCCGATCACGCCACAGGAGAAACGGAGGCAGATACCACGAGACCGCCGGCCGACGGTGAGGCCGGCGACGGCGACCCGCGCCTGCGGCGGCCCACCGCGGACGACCTCGAGTACCACCTGTCCACGCTGTTCCCGCCGGTACGGCCGCGCGGGCACTTCGAGCTGCGCATGATCGACGCGCAGCCGGGTGACGGGTGGATCGTGCCGCTCGCCGTGTCGAGCGCGCTGCTGTCCGATGCCAAGGCGGGCGACGCCGCCCTCGCGGCGGTCGAGCCGCTCTGGGAAGGGCGGCCGCCGGGAGACGAGGGACCGTGGGTCCGCGCCGCGCGGCTCGGGCCCGCCGACCCAGAGCTGAGCCGGGCAAGCGGCGCATGCTTCACCGCCGCCAGGGAAGCCCTCGGTCGCATGACCGCCCCCGCGGCGATCACGGGAGCCGTCGACTCCTTCATCGACCAGTACGTGACCAAGGACCGCTGTCCTGCCGACGACCTACTGGAGGAAACGGGATGACCGACCAGACTTTGGCGCTGCGCGACCAGGCCGCCGCCGAGCTCCTTGCCGCGCGGGACCGCACCACGCTGCTCACCACGGCCGTGGACGACACCGATCTGGTGAAACAGCACTCACCGCTGATGTCACCGCTGGTGTGGGACCTGGCGCACGTCGCCAACCAGGAGGAACTCTGGCTGCTCCGCGCGGTCGGCGGCCGCGACCCCATGCATCCCGAGATCGACCCGATCTACGACGCGTTCGAGCACCCGCGCGCCGAGCGGCCGGCCCTGCCGCTGCTGACCCCGGCCGAGGCGCGCCGTTACGGCCACGAGGTCCGCGGCCGCGTGCTCGACCTCATCGAAAAGGTCAAGCTGCCGCCGGGCGCGCCAGACGGCGGCTTCGGCACCGGGACGACCGTCAACGGGGCGCGCGGGGCCGGGTTCGCCTTCGGCATGGTCGCGCAGCACGAGGTGCAGCACGACGAGACCATGCTCGCCACCCACCAGCTGCGGTCGGGGCCCGCGGTGCTCTCCGCTCCCCCGCCGCCGCCCGCGCCCGCCGACGCCGCCACGCTGCCCGCCGAGGTGCACGTGCCCGGCGGCCCGTTCACCATGGGCACGTCGGCCGAGCCGTGGGCGCTCGACAACGAGCGGCCGGCGCACGCCGTGCACGTCCCCGGATTCTGGCTGGACACCACGCCCGTCACGAACGCGGCGTACGCGGCGTTCATCGCCGACGGCGGCTACGACGACCCACGGCTCTGGACGGCGGACGGCTGGGCGCACCGGCAGCGCGCCGGGCTGACCTCCCCGCAGTTCTGGGGCTGGGAGGGTGCGTGGGTGCGGCTCTCCTTCGGTACCAAGGAAGAGATCATCCCGAACGAGCCCGTGGTGCACGTCTGCTGGTACGAAGCGGACGCCTACGCGCGGTGGGCCGGGCGACGGCTGCCTACCGAGGCGGAGTGGGAGAAAGCCGCGCGGTGGGACCCGGAGACCGGGCGGTCACGCCGGTACCCATGGGGCGACCAGGACTGGACGCCTGAACGGGCCAACCTCGGGCAGCGCCACCTGCGGCCCGCGCCCGCCGGCTCCTACCCGGCCGGCGCCGCGCCGAGCGGCGCGCGGCAGCTCATCGGCGACGTGTGGGAATGGACGAGCTCCGACTTCCTGCCCTATCCGGGGTTCACCCCGTGGCCGTACAAGGAGTACTCGGAGGTCTTCTTCGGTCCGGAGTACAAGGTGCTGCGCGGCGGCGCGTTCGGCGTGTCCCCGGTGGCCTGCCGCGGCACGTTCAGGAACTGGGACTACCCGATCAGGCGGCAGATCTTCAGCGGCTTCCGCACGGCTCGCTCAGACACGGCTCGCTCAGACACGGCTCGCTCAGACACGGGCCGCTCCGAGACGGGCCGGCCGGAACCGGAGCTCGCCTGATGTGCAGGCACCTGGCCTACCTCGGGCCGCCCGCGCCGCTGCGGTCGCTGCTCGTCGACCCGCCGCACTCGCTCTACCGGCAGGCGTGGGCGCCACGGCGGCAGCGGCACGGGACGGTGAACGCCGACGGGTTCGGCGTCGGCTGGTACGCCGACGCCGACCCGGTCCCCGCCCGGTACCGGCGGGGCGTGCCGATGTGGGCGGACCCGTCGCTGCCGGACATCGCGCGGGTCACCCGGTCGGGCGCCGTGCTCGCCGCGGTCCGCTCCGCGACGCCGGGAACGGCGGTCGGCGAGCAGGCCGCCGCGCCGTTCGGCCACGAACGCTGGCTGTTCAGCCACAACGGTTCCCTCGCGGGCTGGCCCGAGTCGGCGGCCCGGCTGGCCCAAGCAAACCCCGGAGGACCGGGGTCGCCCGCGGCCGGGGTCGAGGCCCTGCTATCGCTCGAGGCGATGGTCGACTCGGCGTTCCTGTGGGCGCTGGTGCTCCGGCGGCTGCGGGACGGGGCCACGATGGCCGCCGCGCTGGCCGGCACGATCGCGGCCGTCGAGGCGGCCGGAGGGACGGGGCGGTTCAACTTCCTGCTCACCGACGGGCGGACGATCGCGGCCACCGCGTGCGGCGACACGCTGTGGTACCGCGCCTCGCCTGCCGCCGTCACGGTCGCCTCCGAGCCGGAAGACGACGAGCCCGGCTGGACCGAGGTGCCCGACCGGCACGTGCTCACCGCGACGCCCACGCTGGCCGGCGCAGTGCCGCTGGGCCCGGCGCCCGTCGGCCAGGCGACCGACCGCGTACCGCCCACCGACCGCGACCTCAGCACCGAAGGGATCTTTACCAGATGACGACGACCATCGAGCACCGCCTGCCGGCCGACTACCGCGCGGCCTCCCTGCGGGCCGATGCCCTGGCCGGGCTCACCGCCACGCCGAAGTCGCTGCCGCCCAAATGGTTCTACGACGCGCAGGGCAGCGAGCTGTTCGAGAAGATCACCGAGCTGCCCGAGTACTACCCGACCCGGGCCGAGCGGGCCATCCTGCGCGCCGTCGCGCCCGAGATCGCCGCGCTCTCCGGGGCGGCCGCCCTCGTCGAGCTCGGATCGGGCTCGTCGGAGAAGACGCGGCTGCTGCTTTCCGCGCTGCGCGAAGCGGGCCCGCTGCGGGAGTACGTCCCGGTCGATGTGAGCGAGTCGGCGCTCGCCGCCGCGGGCGACGCCCTCGCCGCCGAGTACCCGGGGCTCGCGGTGCACGCGGTCGTGGCCGACTTCGAGAACTACCTGGGGGTGCCGTACGCCGCTAAGGACGGGCCGCGGCTCGTCGCGTTCCTCGGGTCGACCATCGGCAACATGGTCCCCGCCGAGCGGGCGGTGTTCCTGCGCCGGGTGCGGGACCAGCTGCGCCCGGGTGACGCGTTCCTGCTCGGCACCGACCTGGTCAAGGACCCGGCGGTGCTCGTCGCCGCCTACGACGACTCCGCCGGGGTGACGGCCGCGTTCAACAAGAACGTCCTCGCCGTGCTGAACGCGGAACTCGGCGCGGACTTCGACCTGGACGCGTTCGACCACGTGGCCCTCTGGGACGCCGAACGCGAGTGGATCGAGATGCGGCTGCGGGCGGCGTCCGCGCAGACGGTGCGGATCGCCGGCCTCGGCCTGACGGTCCACTTCACGGCCGGCGAGGAGATGCGCACCGAGGTGTCGGCCAAGTTCCGCGAGGCGGGGGTGCGCACCGAGCTCGCCGCGGCGGGGCTGGCGGTCCGGTCCTGGTGGACGGATCCGGCGGGCCAGTTCGGGCTGTCACTCGCCGTTCCCGCCTAGATCGTTGACCGGGAACTCGTGGCTGGTGGGGCCGGATGTGATGCCTGCCGGTATCTGTCACCGGCGCGATGTCCGGGCGGCGATGAGGCGTTCCGCGGCGGAAGGACGCAGCCCGTCGCCGCGCCCGGCGAAGTACCGGTCGTTCAGCGCCTTCGGCGTGAGGTGCTCGGCTACTTCCAGCCCGGCGCCCGCGACAAGGGCCTCCGCTTCAGCCGGGGACATCCTGGTCGCGTACGGCTCCCCGGCAGCGGCGACCAGCCTGGCCTCGATCTCCACCATCTCCCTGGCGGTGTCGTCAAGAAAGGCATCCGAGGCGTCGTAGCTGACGCTCGCCTTGGCCGGGTCCATGTCAGTCAAGAGTGCCACCAAGCCAGCGCACGCTGCCTAGGCGTCCCGTACGGAGCAGACCGATTCGCGCAGCGCCTGCCAGGAATGCTCTGCGCCGGGGGTCTGGGTGTGCGGGGCGCGCAGGTCCTCGGTGTAGGCGCGGATGTCGTCCAGTGCCCACCGCAGCCGGTAGAGCCTGACTCCGGCCGGGTCGACAGGCTTGCCTGTCGACCCGGCGTACTGATCCAGCGCGTCGCCAGGGAGCATCCACAGGTCGCGCTCGCGCGGGGCGAGCCCGACTGTGTCCCAGTCGAGCAGCATCAACTGCTTCCCCGTCCTGATGAGGTTTCCCGGGTGCGGCTCGCCGTGCGTGATGACCTTCGTGGCGGCCGTGAACCGGGCGGCGAGGTCACTGAACGTTGCCAGGGCCTGGCGGATACCCCCGGCGGTGTCGGCCAGCAGGGCCCGCGCAGGCTCCGAGTACGGTCCCCCCGTCCAGGCCTGCCCTAGCTCACCGAGTGCCTGCTCAAGCCGGCCGAGACGCGGCAGGCCGATCCGGTGCACAGGAGTCCCGGCGTGCGAAGAGCCGTGCAGTGCCGCCAGCATCTCCACCAGGCCGGAGCGTTCCTCCATAGACAGCCGCCCACCGTAGTGGCCGCTGGTGCCGTCCAGGTAGCCGAAAACCGACAGGGCATACCGCTCGCTGAGCCGCAGCACCAGGCCACCGTCACCCGCCGACTCGGGAGCGGCGACGAACGTCAGGCCGGCCACGTCGCGTAGCGCACGGGCGGTGCCCATGGCGCCCCGCAACCCCTGGAACACCTTGTCGCGGGAATCACCCAGCCATGGCTTGCTGTCTAGGTCATCCACTGTGACGAACAACCGGCGCCCCGCCGCGAAACGGGCGACCCAGTGATAACCGCCCGCTCCGACCGGGGCGTACTGGACGCCCTCGACGTCCAGCCTCCACACTTCGGCCAGGGCCAGCATCAGGTCGTGATCCGCGATGCCCGCTGGCCTGTCTTTCACCCGGGACACGATAGCCCGGACGGCCCAGCGCTCACGCAGGGGCGCGGCTCGCGGCCGGCCTGTTCATATGGTCACGTGGGGGCTGGTGGCACAAGCGCGCGGGTACGTAATTGTCAGATCCGCACATTTTCTTAATGAGCGCGCAACCGGTGTTGACACCGTATTGTCCGGTTTCTAGCGTGAACGCTACCGGAGCAGACAGGCATGCCTAACCCAAGCACAGATAACACTGACGCACGAATTTCCAAAGAGGTGCCTGGACATGGCAGATATCGTTATCGGCATTGCCTCGTCGCATACGCCGCAGCTCAGTTCGGGTGTCGACATGTGGCCGGATCACGCCCGGCGCGACCAGCGGTACCCGCTGCTCGGCAAGGACGCCGCGTACCACACGTACGAGGAGACGCTGGCCGGCGCGGACCCCGGGATGTCCGAACAGCTCACGCCCGAGGTCTGGCAGGGCAAGTACGAGCGGGTGCAGGCGGCGGTCGAGTCGCTTGCCGCCGCGCTCAAGGCCGCCGATGCCGACCTGGCGCTGGTGATCGGTGACGATCAGCGGGAGCTGTTCGTCGACGACGGCATTCCCGCCTTTGCCTGCTTCACCGGGACCGAGATGGTCGACATGAAGCCAGACGAGGAGACCTTCGCGCGGCTGCCGAAGGGCATCCAGGCGGCCTACTGGGCCGTGCACGGCGAGGAGCGGGGCATTCACCCGGTCGCCCAGGAACTGAGCGCGCACGTCGCCGAGCGGCTCGCGCTCGCCGACTTCGACCTGACCGTGTTCACGAAGCAGCCTGCCGGGCGCACACTCGGGCACGCGTTCACGTTCCCCAGGTACCGGCTCGGGCTGCCCGTCACCACGCCGATCGTCCCCGTCTTCGTCAACACCTACTACCCGCCGAACGTGCCGTCCGCGGCGCGCTGCTACCGCCTCGGCCGGGAGCTGCGGCGCGCCGTCGAGGACTGGGGGTCCGGCGCGCGGGTCGCCATCATCGCCTCGGGCGGGCTGACCCACTTCGTGATCGACGAGACGCTCGACCGCGGCGTGCTCGACGCGATCGCGGCCAGGGACGCGGACGCGCTCGGCGGCATCCCCCGCGGCAAGCTCCGCTCGGGGAACTCGGAAATCCTCAACTGGGTCACCGCCGCGGGGGCGCTTGAGGGGCTTGAGCCCACCATCGTCGACTACGTTCCCGGCTACCGCACCCCGGCTGGCACCGGCACCGGCATGGCCTTCGCCCGCTGGGACTAAACCCCACAGAAGTTGCGAGGTGGCTCACCGATGAGCACGCCAACCATGACCGCCCCCCTCGGAATCCGCATGTCGGGCCGCCGGATGACGATCGTCACCGTTGCCCTGCTGTTCGCACTGCTCGGCTACTCGGTCCCGTCGAACATGCTGGTGCCGCTGCTGACCTCACTGGAGGCCGCGTACCACATCAGCGCCGTCGCGGCGATCTGGATCAGCCTGATCGCGCTGCTGTCCGGCGCCGCATTCGTGCCGACCCTGTGCCGCCTGGGCGACACGATGGGCTGGAAGAAGTCCCTCGTGATCGCCGGGCTCGGCTGCCTGACGGCCGGCGCGCTCATCGCCGCGCTCAGCTCCAGCCTGCCGCTGCTGCTCGTCGGCCGCGCGATCAGCGGCGTCGGACTCGTGCTGTTCCCGATGCTCGCCGGGATCATCAACGACGAGTTCCCGGTCATGCGCCGCAAGGTCGCGATCTCGCTGATGAGCGCGTTCCTCTTCCTCGGCCTCGGGGTCGGCGGCGTCATCGCCGGGCTCATCGTCGAGCACCACGCGTCGTTCAGGATCGTGTTCTGGGGCGCGTGCGTCCTCGCCGCGCTCGGCCTGGCCGGGGTGGTTTTCCTGGTGCCCAACGGCCGCGGCAGGCCCGAGGGCGCGCCGTATCACTGGTGGCAGGCCATCGACCCGTTCGGTGCGGCCGGCTTCGCCATCCCGGCGATCGCGCTCGACATCGCGTTCAGCGAGGAGCCGACCTGGGGCTGGGGCTCCTGGCAGGTCATCTTCCTGATCGTGGTGGCCGTCGCCGTGGCCGTCGCCTGGGTAATCGTCGAGCGGCGGGTGAAGAACCCGCTCGTGGACCAGACGGTGTTCTGGTCGCGTCCCATGTGGGTCAACAACGCCGTGTCCGTCCTCGCCGGCTTCGGGCTGTTCGGCGCGCTGGTCGCCACGTCCACCTTCGCGCAGATGCCGCGCGTGCCCGGGCTGAACGGGCTCGGCGCGGACCCCGTCATGGGCGCGTGGGTGATCGTCCCCGTCGAGTGGCTCATGATCCTGATGGGGCCGGTCACCGGGTACCTCTCCCGGTTCGCCGGCAAGGGACCGTTCCTCTTCGCCGGCTGCGTGGTCGAGGGTCTCGGGCTGCTGCTGGTGATCGCGTTCCACGGCTCGCTCACCGAGCTCGTCATCTGCATGGCGATCACCGGCATCGGCAACGGCATGGTCTGCTCGTCGTTCGGCCTTATCTACGTCGAGGACATCCCGCCTGAGCACGTCGGCCGGATGTTCGGCATCTCGCCGATCCTGGCGACCGGGGTCGGCGGGTCGATCGCGGGCGCCGTGTTCGGCGCGTTCCTGACGTCCAACCCGCTGCCCGCCGCGCCCGGCGCGCCGGCCGGACCGCCGCTGCCGTCGATCGGCGGGTTCGAGGCCTTCTGGGGGCTCGCCGCAGGCCTTACCCTGCTCGCCGCGGTGTTCGCGGCCGTCTACCTGGTCACCTACTGGTCCGGGTTCCGCGGCGGTGACCGGGCCATGGTCGCCCGCCCGCACATCGAGGGTGCGGTGCCGAGTGCGGCTAAGCCGGTTTTACCTACCCAAATCACGGAAGGAATCATCGCGTGTACAACAACCTCCCCGTGCTCGACGTTCACGGTCACGTGTCGGCGCCGTTCAGCGCCAACTCGTTCCTGATGCTGATGATGGGGTCGAACACGCCGATGGCGTCGCCGATCGGGCAGGACAAGGCCGGGCCGGCCGGCGTCACCCCGCAGGACTTCCACGAGGCGGCGCTCGGGCACGCGCGCTACATGGACGAGCGAAACATCGACGTGCAGGTCATCGGGCCGCGCCCGTTCCTCACCATGGGCTGGATGGAGCCGCACCTGATCCCGGCCTGGACCAGGTACGTGAACGACATGATCCACCAGCAGTGCCAGATGTTCCCCGACCGGTTCCTCGGCGCGGCGATGCTGCCGCAGGACTCGGCCGCGAAAGACCTGTCCGGCTGCGTCGCCGAGCTCGACCGCTGCGTGAACGAGCTCGGCTTCGTCGCCGCCTACGTCTCCCCCGACCCGGCGGGCCGCCGCACCACGCCAGGCATGCACGAGCCGTACTGGCACCCGGTGTACGCGCGGGCGCAGGAGCTCGGCATCCCGCTGATCGTGCACGGCACGAACTCGCTCGACCCGCGATTCCGCGTGGTGCCGCACAACTACCAGCTCGGGTTCCTGACCGAGCAGTACCTGGCCGGCCAGTTCCTGTCGCACGGCGACGTGTTCGAGCGGTTCCCCGAGCTTCGCGTGATCATCTGCCACTGCGGCGGTGCGCTCGACCGGTTCGTGCCGACCGACCACCACATCGCGCAGAAGGACCTGTCGAACAACCTGTTCTACGACACCTGCGGCTACGACCTCGTGTTTCTCGAGGCGGCGATCAAGCAGCGCGGCGTGCCCCGGATGCTGTTCGGCACCGAGGCGCCCGGCTCGGGCCGGGCCGTCCGGCCGGAGACGGGCCGCACCAGCGACGACCTGGTTCCGGTCATCGGGACTTTCGACTTCCTGTCGGAAGCGGACAAAATAAAGATCTTCAATGAGAACCCCGCGCGGGTGATCCCCGCGCTGGGCAAGATCCGCTGAAGGAGACAAGTGAACCTCGAGAGCGCCGAGCCCGTGCTGTCGGAAGACGTCGTGCTTTGGGCCTCCCCCCGGGCCGAGACCGTGGGCAGCCTGCTGCGGGACGACGCGGTGGTCCGCGCGGCCCGCCGCTCCTCCCCCGCGGACAGCGCCCTGCTCGGCGACGCCGTGCGGGACGCCATCAGGCTGCAGGAGGAGGTCGGCCTCGACGTCATCACCGACGGGGAGGTCCGCCGCGTCTCCTGGGCGCAGACACCGCGGTTCGTCGACGCGTTCGCGGTCGGCGGCGGCCAGTCCGCGCTGAACTGGCGGGGCGCGACCGAGGGCCGCTCCGGTGCGGCCGCCACGGCAGGCGCCGGCACCGGGGGTACCAGCATGGGCGGTGGCGGCTACCCGTCGGTGGTCCGCCGCGTCTCGACCGCGCCGCGCACCGGGGACATGGCCGCCGAGTACGCCTTCCTCGCCCGGTACGCGCGGAACAGGACCAAGTTCACCATGGCCGCGCCGAGCTATCACCGGCGGTACTGGTCGCCCACCGCCTCGTCCACTGCCTCAACTACTAGCGGCTACGGGTCGCCCGAGGAGTTCCTCACCGAGGTCCGCGACTACCTCCGCTCCGTCGCGCACACGCTGATCGACCTCGGCTGCGACTACATCCAGCTCGACGCGCCCAACTACGGCTCACTCTGCGACCCGGACACGATCGCGGCCATGCGGGAGGCAGGCCGCGACCCGGACGCGGAGCTCGAGTTCGACGCCGCGCTCGACAGCTCGCTGTTCGACGGGCTGAGCGGCGTCACCTCGGCGCTGCACGTCTGCCGCGGCAACGGCCCGGCCGGCGCGTGGCACTCCGCGGGCGGGTACGCCGCGATCTCCGCGCGGCTGTTCCCTGGCCTCACCGTGGACCGGCTGCTGCTCGAGTACGACTCGGACCGCGCGGGGGGGTTCGAGCCCCTAGCCGACACCCGCCCGGGCACCGCCGTCGTACTCGGCCTCCTGACCACCAAGTCACCTCAGCTCGAGCACGACGCCGACGTGCTCGCCAGGATCGAGGAGGCCGCCCGCTTCAAGCCGCTCGCCGAGCTGGCGCTGTCCACGCAGTGCGGGTTCGCGTCGGTGCCGATCGCGAACCCCGTCACTCCCGAGGCGCAGCGCGCCAAGCTCGAGCTGGTGGTGCGCCTCGCCCGCCAGGTCTGGCCGGGCTAGGCGGCTCAGATCACCGGGTGCGGTCCCGTCCCCGCGCCCGCCAGGGGCCGCCGGGAAGACGTCGGGGCGGCGGACTCGGTGTGACCCGCGCCCTTGCCCGCACGGCGGGCCACCGACCGGGCGAGCTGGGCCGCCGTCTGGTGGGTTCCCGAGATGAACCGCACCCCGGGGCCGAGGCTGAGATGGGTGGGGGCGCCCGCAAAATACAGGCCGGAAACTGACGACTCCCCCGCCCGGTTCACCACGGGACAGCCGACCTGCGTTACCAGGCCCGCCTGAATCGCCTCGGACAGGAACGACAGCCTGGACACGTCGAGACGGAAGCCGGTTCCCGCGATGACGTGATCCGCCTCAACGACCGACTGCCTGGGACCTTCAAGATGGAGCCGCACTCCGCTCCCGTGCGGCTCGGCCGACTTCACCGCATGGCCGGTCAGCACGTCGAGCACGCCCTCGACGCGCTCGCGGAGCCACCACGCGCCCTTCGGCCCCAGCGCGTTCAGTGCTTTCTTTACGCGAATGGACTTGGGCAGCAGCCGGAATATGTCGGGCGAGTCGTAGAAGACGCACCCCCATCCCTCGCACAGCTTCGACGGCGGCTGCCTGATGTAGTCGAGAAGCCGGAGTTCGGGTGCCACCTGCTCCTCCCAGACAAGCTGCTCCGTGCGGGCGATGACCTGGACGTCGGCGCCCGCTTCGTGCAGCAGCGCACCGGTTTGCAGCGAGGACTGCCCGCCGCCGATCACCGCTACCCGCCTGCCGCTGAACTGGTCAAGCCGGTCGTGCACCGCGCTGTGCGTCATGAGGTCGGAGGGCAGACCCGACAGTTCGCCGGGCAGGTAAGCGAACGGCAAGAGGCCCGTCGCGACGATCACCTGCCGCGCGAACACCGAGGCTTCCTCGGCGAACTCAACCGTGAACCCGCCATCGGCCGGAGTCACGCTCTTCACCGTTACATCCCGGACCTCGGGCACCAGCTGGTCGGTGAACCAGTCGGCGTACCCCAGGAAGCGCTCAAGCGATAGCGGCCCGACCCGGTCAACATAATCGTCGAATCCATGCAGCTTGGAATACGTCGCGATGTCATATCCGGGCGTCGCAGACGACATCGCCGATCCATAAGGTTCTGACTTAAGGAACAGTCCCAGCGGCATATGAGCACGCCAGGTATCCATCGGACGGCCCACAATCATATGTTCCACGCCGCGATTCCGAAGGTGCGCGGAAATCGACAAGCCAAATGGTCCCGCGCCAATCACGAGCACATCAGTCACACCCATAAAGCGCGCTCCTCCCACCAGTTATACGGACAGTTAGAGGCCAGTAACCGTCTGCCAGCTGCCCCCACGGCGCCATGCGGCCCATCGCGGTCATCCGGAGGCGCGGGAACCGCGGGACGGAAGCGAGATAGTGGCCCTGGAGAATTTAATCAGATACTTCGCATATCTAGAGGGAAAATCCCCGCAAGTGTCAATATGTGCTGGTGTGACCGTTAATGGCTACCAGACGGACTGGTGGAACGCCCACGCGTCCGCGATGATGTCGGCCAGCGCGGGGCGGGCCGGGTGCCAGCCGAGTTCGCGGCGGGCCTTGTCGCTCGCGGCGACCGTGGCGGCGGGGTCGCCGGGACGGCGGGGCGCCAGCTTGACGGGGATGGGGCGGCCGGTGACCGCGCGGGCCGCGTCGATGACCTGCCTGACGCTGTAGCCGTCGCCGTTGCCCAGGTTGTAGACCTCGTGCCGGCCCGGCTTGATCGCGCCGAGGGCGAGCAGGTGCGCGGTGGCGAGGTCCGCGACGTGGATGTAGTCGCGGACGCAGGTGCCGTCCGGCGTCGGGTAGTCGTCGCCGTACATCATCAGCTCGTCGCGCTTGCCGCCGGCCACCTGGAGCACGATCGGGATCAGATGCGACTCCGGGGTGTGCCGCTCGCCCAGGCGGCCGCCCCCTGGCAGCAGTACCGCGCCCGAGGCGTTGAAGTAGCGCAGGGAGGCGGCGCCGAGGCCGAAGGCCTCGCACTCGCCATCGAGCATCAGGTCGACCGCGAGCTTGGTGGAGGCGTACGGGTTCTTCGGCCGGATGACGGCGTCCTCGTCCAGCTTGCTGAACCCGCCGCCCGGCAGCGGCACGACGCCCGTGGGGTCGTACATCGACCCGGTCGAGGAGAAGATCAGCCGCTGCACGCCGGCCGCGCGCACCGCGTTGAGCACGGCCATCGTGCCGCCGACGTTGACGTCCCAGTACAGGTCGGGGCGGGCCACGGACTCGGCGACCTCGATCTTCGCGGCGAAGTGCAGCACGCCCTCGAAGCCGGCGCCCGGGGTCAGCACCTGGCCGACCTGGTGCACGGGCAGCCGGTGGAACTCCGCGGCCGCCGGGACCGTCTCCGCGAAGCCCGTCGACAGGTCATCGAGCACCACGACCTGGTGGCCCGCCTCGACGAGGGCGTGCGAGACCACGCCCCCGATGTACCCTGCCCCGCCCGTCACCAGTAGCTTCACGCGCGCTCCTCCGCCGATGCGACGCCTCTCGCCGCTAGGCCGACGATACCGAACAATCGAGCGCGAGCCGAAGCTTGCGGAGGCGAGCGCGGGAAACACAGCACCCGTGGCGCCCGCCTTCGACGGCGGGCGCCACGGGCGGCGGAAGGGGCTGGCTACTTGAGCATGCCCATCAGGTGGTCCATGCTGGAGGCCTGCTGCGGCACCTGGCCGTCGGGCGTGGCCTTGTCGACCACGGTCGGGAGCGCCTGGGCGATCTGCTCGGACAGCTGGTCCGGCGTCATGCCCCGCTGCTCCGCCAGCTTGGCGAGCTGCTGCGGGTCCACCATCGACTTGATGTCGTTACCGGAGACGGGCATGTTCTGCCCGGTCCCGACCCAGGATTTGGCCTGCTGGCCCATCCCGTTGGACTGCAACGTGGACATGATGCCCTGCAGGCCGTTGCCGCCGAAGAGCTTCGTGATGGCCGCGAGGCCACCCTGCGCGCCCTGCTGGCCGCCGAGTTTGTTGAGGATGTCTCCAAGAGCCATTTCGTGTTCCCCCGTTGGTGACTCTCCGTGCGGTCATGACCGTCGGTGGCCACAACCGTCCCCTTACTTCCCGCAACATCACACACGTAAGCACATAAATACTCTCAGTAACATTCAGTAACAGGCGTCGGGGCTGTCCCCGGGCCGTCATTTCATATACGATCTTCGTGATGTCACAGCTGGCAGCGCCATCCAAGATCATCGCCGTGCACCTGAGTTACCGGAGCCGGGCGATGGAGCGGGGCCGCCTGCCCGCCTGGCCCTCGTACTTCCTCAAGCCGCCGAGCACGCTCGCCGCCGACGGCGACCCGGTGCTGCGGCCCCCGTGGTGCGAGCTGCTCGCCTTCGAAGGCGAGGTCGCCCTCGTCATCGGCACCAGGACGTCCCGCGTCGCCCCCGCCGACGCGTGGAACCACGTGCGCTGGGTCACCGCCGCCAACGACTTCGGCGTCTATGACCTGCGGTACGCCGACAACGGGGCCAACGTCAGGTCCAAGGGCGTCGACGGGTTCACCCCCCTCGGGCCTGGGCTGCTCGACGCCAGGGCCGTCGACCCGGAACGGGTCCGGCTGCGCACCTGGGTCAACGGCGCGCTCGCCCAGGACGCCGTCAGCGGCGAGGACCTGCTGTTCTCCTTCGCCGACATCGTCGCGGACGTATCCCGGCTGACCACGCTCGAGCCGGGCGACGTGATACTCACCGGCACCCCCACGGGATCGACGGTGGTCGGCCCGGGCGACCTCGTCGAGGTCGAGGTAAGCATCCCCCGGGGGGACGACCCGCCGCTGTCCACCGGGCGGCTGCGCTCGCCGATCGCCGAGGCGGACTACGCCCTCTCGCCGCCGGGGGCGATGCCGAGCCCCGACGAGGCGCAGCGCGCGGCCGCCTACGGGGCAAGGGGCGCGCCGGGGCCGTCCGGCTCCCCCGTCGAACTGCTGCGCGCGGTCGGCCGGGTCAGCACCGCCACCCTGTCGTCGCAGCTGCGCAAGCGCGGCTTCAACTCCGTCACCCTCGACGGGCTGCGCGCCACCAAGCCGGGCGCGAAGATGGTGGGCTTCGCCAGGACGCTCCGCTACGTGCCGTTCCGCGAGGACCTGTTCGCCGCCCGGGGCGGTGCGCTGCCCGGCGGCGGGCTGAACGCGCAGAAGCGGGCGGTCGAGCAGGTACGGCCGGGCGAGGTCCTGGTCATCGAGGCGCGCGGCGACCATACCGCGGGCACGGTCGGCGACATCCTCGCGCTGCGCGCCGCGGTCAGGGGCGCGGCGGGCATCGTCACCGACGGGGCGATCAGGGACAGTCAGCCGCTGCACGCCATGGACCTGCCGGTCTACTACGGCGCGACGCACCCGGCCGTGCTCGGCCGGCGGCACGTGCCCTGGGAGGTGAACACCGCGATCGCCTGCGCGGGCGTCACGGTGCTGCCCGGCGACATCGTCGCGGGCGACGGCGACGGCGTCATCGTCATCCCCGCCGACGTGGCCATGGAAGTGGCGCGGGACGCCGCCGAGCAGGAACTGCAGGAGGAGTTCGCCGCCGCGATGGTCGGCCTGGGCGAGTCCGTCGACGGGCTCTATCCCCTGGGTAAGCGCTGGCAGGCCGCCTACGAGGACTGGCTCGCCGAACGGAGGGAGCCCAAACGAGAGGAGCACGGCGATGCGGTTCAGGAGTGACCCGGCCGGCATCCGGGGGTCGATCGCGCCCGTGGTGTCGCCGTTCACCGCCGACGGCGCGCCCGACCTCGAGGGCCTGCGCGGCCTGATCCGCTGGCAGCTCGAGTCGGGCTCGCACGGGATCTCCCTGGGCGGTTCCACCGGGGAGCCGTCCGCGCAGTCGACGAAGGAGCGGGCGGCCGCGATCAGGGCCGCGGCGGACGAGATCGCCGACCGGGTGCCGTTCGTGCCCGGCACCGGCTCCGCCAAGCTCGACGAGACGCTCGAGCTGACGGCCGTCGCCCAGGACGCGGGCGCCGACGCGGTACTGATCATCACGCCGTACTACGCGCGGCCCACCCAGGAGGGCCTGTTCCACTGGTACGACACGGTCGCCAGGGAGTTCCCTGGCCTGCCGCTGATCGCCTACAACGTGCCGTCGCGGACCGCGGTCGACATCGCGCCGGAAACCGTCGCCCGGTTGCGCCGGGCGCACGCCAACGTCGTCGGGGTCAAAGAGACGACGAAGGACTTCGAGCACTTCTCCCGCGTGCTGCACGTCGCCGGGCGGGACACCCTGGTCTGGTCGGGCATCGAGCTGCTGTGCCTGCCGCTGCTGTCGCTCGGCGGCGCCGGCTTCGTCTCCGCCACCGCCAACCTGGCGCCGCGCGCCGTGGCGCGGATGTACGACCACTGGCGCAGCGGCGAGTTCGACCAGGCGCGCGACCTGCACTTCGCGCTGCACCCGGTGACCGACGTGATCTTCACGGAAACCAACCCGGCGGCCGCTAAATGGGTCCTTGCCGAGGCCGGGCTCCTCGGATCCGGCTTCGTGCGGCCGCCGCTCGTGCCGCTGACCGAAGCCGGCCAGGCCACCGTGCTCCGGCTGCTCGCGGCAGGCGCCCCGGTGCTCGACGGACCAGTCGCCAAGGTCGTGGGGTAGCCGGCGGGGCGAAGCCTGAAGTCGTTCGGGATAAAGAGTGGAGAAGCCGTGACCGAGCCGCAGCCGACAGGCAAGCGGGGCCGCCCGCTGCCGGAGAAACCGGTGCTACCTGGAAACACGGGGCTGCCCGGAAACACGGGGCTGCCCGAGAAAATCCTGCACTTCATCGGCGGCCGGCCGGTGCCGAGCGCCGGCGGCAGGACGTTCGGCGTCGCCGACCCGGTCAGCAACCGGGTGTACGCGCAGGCGGCGGCCGGCGACGCGGACGACGTCGAGGCGGCCGTGGCGGCCGCGGCGGCGGCGTTCGAGCGCGGGCCGTGGCCGGGGATGGCGGCGCGGGCGCGGGCGAAGGTGCTCAACCGCATCGCCGACGGCATCGAGGCGCGCGGCGAGCGGATCGCCGCGCTGGAGACCTTCGACACCGGGCTGCCCGTCACGCAGGCGAAGGGCCAGGCGGCGCGCGCGGCGGAGAACTTCCGCTACTTCGCCGACGTGATCGTCGCGCAGCACGAGGAGGCGTTCTCCTCGCCGGCGCAGCTCGGGTACGTGCTGCGCCAGCCGGCCGGGGTCGCCGGGCTGATCACGCCATGGAACACGCCGTTCATGCTCGAGTCGTGGAAGCTCGCGCCCGCGCTCGCCTCCGGCTGCGCGGTCGTGCTGAAGCCGGCGGAGTGGACGCCGCTTTCCGCGTCGCTGCTGCCGGAGATCATGACCGAAGCGGGCGTGCCCGACGGGGTGTTCAACATCGTGCACGGCATCGGGGAGGAGGCGGGGGCGGCGCTCGTCGCCCATCCGGGGGTACCGCGGATCTCGTTCACCGGGGAGACCACGACCGGCCAGGTCATCATGCGGTCGGCGGCGGACAACCTCAAGGAGCTCTCGATGGAGCTCGGCGGGAAGTCGCCGTGCGTCATCTTCGCCGACGCCGACCTCGACGCGGCGATCGACTCCGCTCTGTTCGGCGTGATGTCGCTGAACGGCGAACGGTGCACCGCCGGTTCCCGGATTCTCGCCGAACGGGGTGTGTATGACACCGTGGTCGCCCGCCTCGCGGAACGCGCGGCCCGCGTCAAGGTGGGGAATCCAGCCGACCCCGCGACCGAGATCGGGGCGTTGGTCCATCCGGAGCACTACGAGCGGGTCCTGTCGTATGTCAGGGTCGGGGCCGATGAGGGCGCGCGGCTCGTCGCGGGCGGCGGGCGGCCCGCCGGGCGGCCCACGGGCAACTACCTGGCGGCGACCGTGTTCGCGGACGTGCGGCCCTCGATGCGGATCTTCCAGGAGGAGATCTTCGGGCCGGTCGTCTGCGTGACGCCGTTCGACTCCGAATCCGAGGCCGTCGAACTGGCCAATGCCACCAAGTACGGGCTCGCCGCGTACCTGTGGACCTCGGACCTGCGCCGCGCCCACCGCGTCGCCGCGCTCGTCGAGTCCGGTATGACCTGGGTCAACTCGCACAACGTGCGGGACCTGCGCACCCCGTTCGGCGGGGTGAAGAGCAGCGGGCTCGGCCGGGAAGGCGGGCGGCACTCGATCGACTTCTACACCGAGTCCAGGATCGTGCACGTGGCGCTCGGCGACACGCACGTACCGCGTTTTGGAGCTTCCTGATGACGGATTCCCTGCCCGCCGTTTCTTCCTTGCCTCCGGGGCCCGACATCGTGCGGTCCGCGTATGCCACGCTGGTCGTGACCGACCTCGCGGAAGCGCGGCGCTTCTGGGTGGACCTGCTCGGCTTCGTCGTGACGGAGGAGGACTCGTCGGCGCTCTACCTGCGCGGCTACGACGAGCTCACCCACCACAACCTGATCGTGCGGTCCGGGCCCGTGGCGGCGGCGGGGGCGCTCGGGTACCGGGTGCGGTCGGCCGCTGACCTGTCCCTGGCCGAGGAGTACTACGCGGCTCTCGGGTGCCGGACCGAGCGGCTGCCCGCCGGGACCGTGCGCGGGCTCGGCGAGGTCGTCCGCGCGGAGGACCCGCTCGGGTTCCTGGTCGAATTCTTCGACCGCTCCGAGCACCCGGAGCGGCTGCAGCAGCGTTACGACCTGCGCCGCGGCGCGGAGGTCGCCCGGCTCGACCACTTCAACATCTGCGTGCCCGACGTGTCGCGGGCGTATTCCTATTACTCGGGACTTGGCTTCGGCTTGTCCGAGACGATCGAGGACGACCAGACCGTCTACGCGGCCTGGATGTACCGCAAGCAGACCGTGCACGACGTCGCGTTCACCGGCGGCGCGGGGCCGCGCCTGCACCACGTCGGGTTCTTCGCCCACGAGGCGCACTCGGTGCTGCGGATCTGCGACATCATCGGGTCGCTGCACCTCGAGGACTGCATCGAGCGCGGCCCCGGCCGGCACGGCGTCTCCAACGCGTTCTACGTGTACCTGCGCGACCCGGAAGGGCACCGGCTCGAGATCTACACCTCCGACTACTACACCGGGGACCCGGACCACCCGGTGCTCCGCTGGTCGGTGCTTGACCCGCGGCGGCGCGACTTCTGGGGCAACGCGGTCATCCCCTCCTGGTACTCCGAGGCCTCCCCCGTCCTCGACCTGGACGGCGGGGTCCGCCCGTTGACGGAACTGCGGCAGACCGCCGAGGTCACCGTCGGCGCGGACGGCTTCACCGCGCCGAAGGAGTAAATTCATCCCTTTATAGGGCGCATGCCGGCTTTTCGCCGTACACGGAATTCACAATTCTGAATTATCCGCTGGGCGTTCACATTCGGCGCTTATAACCCATACGGGCACAGGGCCTTGACATTTTCAGCATTCGGCCCGCTGAATTGGATGCGGATGGTGCGCGCAGAGAGGAAACGATTCATGCACGCGAGTATTCGCGCCATAGCCTGCGCGGCTGTCGCGGTCCCGCTGCTGGCAACCGCTGTCCCCGCCCTGGCGCAGCCCGTCGGCGCCGGGAACGGGGCCGCGCTGGGTGCGCTGACGTGCCTCGGCACGGAGTCAGTCTCGTACAGTCCGGGGATAACCAACACGCCCCAGCCCGTCACTTTCACCACTAACGACACCTTCGGGCCGTGCCTCGTTCCCGGCCAGCCGACCCTCACCGGCGGGTCGGCGACGAGCACCGGCCAGGCCGTCAAGTCGTGCCTGGAGCTCAAGCCGGGCACCTCCCCGGAGAACCTGACCGCCACATATCACTGGAACGACCAGACGCAGAGCCAGGTGCAGTACTCCACCCTGATCATCCTGCAGCTGCCTACGGGGCAGATCCAGATCGTTCAGGAAGGAACGGTGCAATCCGGCCCCGGAGCCGGCGATATCGCAACAGAAACGATAACCCTGGTCAGCCTTGACCTGACCGCCTGTGAAACCCCGCAAGGACTGCAAACGGTAGCGGGCCCGGTCACGCTCGCTTTCTTGTAACGGCTAGCAGCAGGTCACCGTCGGCGCGGACGATTTCACCGCGCCGACGGAATAACCCCGGCCAGTAAAAGTCACCACCGCAAACTCAGCGAACTTCCGGGTTGTTTACCGCAACAGCACGAAGTAGTCCGCGGTGCCGAAGTGCAGCTTGACCACGCGGGCGTGCGGGTAGCGCCGCATGAAGGCCTGGGCTTCGGTCGCGGTGCGGCTGGACGTGAGGACCGCCCGGATGCTCGTCAGCTCGTTGACGCGGAAGTTCGTGTAGAACTGCCGCTGCTGGGGTTTGGTCATCGTGCTGCCGTCGTAGTCGAAGGTCGCGATCGGCGCGGGGTTCAGGTCGGCGATGAAGTAGACGATCCCCGGATACGCCCAGGGGAAGTCCACGACGTAGGCCAGGCGGTCGCCGACGAGCACGTGGATCTGGTCCATCAGGCTGACGAAGGCCGGCATCGACACGTCACCGTTCTCGCAGCACACGGGTGCGTCGGCGAGCCCGGGGCCGACCCGCTGGCCCGCCAGCGTCGGGGGCGTGGCCACGTGGGGATCGGCCGACAGCTGCTGGCGGTCAAGGTAGGGCAGCTCGGCCTGTGAACGCACGCTGGCCCACGCGTACGAGCCGGACGGCAGCAGCGCGAACGACGTCAGGATCAGCGCCGCGCCGGCGACCACGGCCGTCACCCGCCGCCTGACGCCGAGCAGCCGCGGCAGCGCCGTGCCCGTCACGATCACCGCGGCGGGAACCATCAGCAGCGTCCCGGTCAGGTGCGACTGGTCCGACCGGAGCAGCACCCCCTGGTACAGCAGGGCGGTGGCCACCAGGGTCACGACGAGGCGCACCCGCGCTGGCGACCACTCGGTCGCGATCCGCAGCGGGCGGAGCTGGAACACCGACAGCAGCGCGGCCCCCGCCAGCAGGAACGGCAGGACGTGGAACATGTTGGTCCACGCGGACGGCGCGTGGGTGGAGCCCTGCCACGAGGTGTCGTTGATCCCGTCCGCCACGGCGGTCGGGAACAGCAGGTACTCGCTGAGGAAGGCGCCGAGCTGGCCGTGAACGGCGAAGTACGCCAGGACGGGCACGAAGACGACCAGGAAGCCGGCGAGCACCGCGATCAGCGCCGTCCGCACCGCGCGCCACGACGCGGAGCCGGTGAACAGCAGCAGGACCGCGACGGCGAGGGCCCCGACCACTCCCCCGGCCAGGTTTTCCTGCGCCATGTACGACATCAGGCCCCACAGCGCCCCGATGGCGGCTCCCGCGGCGATGCCGAGCCGCGACGGGCAGCGCTTGACCACGGCGGGCAGCAGCAGGACGAGGGTGATCATGCCGACGTAGCGCAGCGGGCTGTACCAGCCGAAGTAGCCCTGGTACGTGCCGCCCTGATGGAACCCGACCACCCAGAGGGCCGGGTAGACGAGAACGGAAAGCAGCGAGACGGCCAGGCCGCGGACGAAGCCGAAGGCCAGGAAGAACACCACGAAGAGAATGGACGTGCCCGCCCACACCTCCAGCGCCCACGCTTCGCGGAACCCGACGATCGAGAAGGACGTGACGTGGTGCATGAGCAGGTAGCTGGCCAGCTGCGTGCCCGGCCCGTACGGCATTTCCGAGACGCCTACGTACGGCAGGTGGCCCTTGGCCATCGCCTGAAAGCCGATCAGCCAGACATCCTCCTGGTGGGTGATCCACAGGCTGGTGTCGGTCATATGCCAGGGCGGCCCGAGGAAGTACCAGGCCAGGCCCAGGGCGGTCGCGATGCCCGCCGCCACGATCAGCGCCCGGCGGGCGGCGCTCGGCCGGCCGTCCGCGGTGTCCGCGGCATCGTGGCCGGCCGGCTGCCCGGGGTCCGCCACCGGCTCAGCGGGCGCGACCGGCTCAGGGGCGGCTTCCGGTTCCGGGTCGGCCGCGGGCTGCGGGTCGGCCGCGCCGATCCGGGTGAACAGTCCGGTGAACCACGCCCGCCAGGTCGACGGCTGAGTACGGCCCACGGCCAGCACGCGGGCGGCCGTGGCCAGCCACACGGCGGGCGCCAGGGTGCCGATCAGGAATGCCGAGGTTTCCCAGCGCTTATCGTCGAAGGGGGAATAGATGTAGTCCACCGTGTTGGGGAACGTCGCCTTCGCCCGGTAGTACACGACGATAAGCAGGAATGGGAACCAGGCGGCGAGCGCCAGCCAGATTACGCTCCGTTCCCGCGGGGCTACTATGCGGTCAAGAAATGCGGGCGGCCGGATCCGGCCCCGCGCCGTGAGGGACGCCAATCCCAATACCGAGCTGATGCAGAAAGCGGCCAGAGCGGCGAGAAAAATGTGCCGCTGCGTCCCAGAGAGCGCAGCCGTGCCGTGCGGCCGCACCAGTTCCGCCAACGCCATCGCCAGCAGGCTGGTCACGGCCAGCGAGGCGACCACCGCCAGGTAGAAGGGCCGCGGGCCCCCGCTAACGGCGGCGAGCGCCCGGTTAAGCCACCGGGCCGACCGGCGGTCAGCGGGTACGCGGGCATCGGCATCGGGCGTCAGCGTGGGCTGTGACCCTGTCCCGGTCGCGGTCAACGGACGCTCCCCGCATTTTGCGGGAACTCGCGCGTCTGGCCCTCCCGCCGGCTTTGGCACCAGACGCGAACTTCACGGCTCGCCATCAATGACTCCAGCTTTGGTCCTACGAAAAAGAGTGCGCCCGAGTCAGAAGCATAAGACCACGTTCACGGCGTCCGGCTGATTCTAGCGGCATCAGGAACGACTGGCGACTGTTCGGAACCAACGCGGTCCCATTAAGTGGTTGGAAAAACTAAAGATCCTGTTCAGCGCGACCGCGCGGAAGTAGAAGCCAGATCCGCGAACCAGGAAACCCTGAGTCGGGACGCCGTCCGGCGCCAGCCGACGGTCGCCGCCCGGCCGCACAAGGAGTAAGAATCTCGCTCTACGGAAAAATCCTTCTAAACAGCTACGGCGCCAGCCAGTAGTCTCGGTAGAAAGCCGCGCTGTACCGGGGCCCGCAGCCGCGCGAGCGGTAGCCCAGGGAGACCTCAGGGAGAGGGGTAGCGGATGACCGACGGCGGGGCCGCGTTCCAGCCGGGCCAGGGGGAACCGCAGTTCCGGCCGCGGAGCGCCTACGTCGGGCACGAGGTGTTCGGCCACGGTGACGGCGCCGTGCTCGTGGAGCCCGAGGTGGCGCGCGACCTGCGGTCGGCGGCGGAGTTCGCGAGTCAGGAGCGGCGGATCTCCGGCGGACTGCTTTACGGCCGGGGCCTGGTCGACGACGAGGGCAAGTACCTGGTGGTCGACGGCTTCCTCGAGGCCGGCCCGGGCGAGAACCCCGGCGACCGGGTCCCGCGCGAAGGCCGCGACACGTTCACCCTGTCGGAGCGGGACCTGCAGCTGCTGCGCGCGGACGCCGCCCGGATGTACTCGGCCGCCGTGGAGGTGGGCTGGTGGCGGACCCTCGCGGGTCCCGGTGAGTTCGGGCCGAGGGACTTCGCGACGCAGCGCGAACTCGTCGGTCCCGGCGGCGTGGGCCTGCTCGTGTTCGGGTCCGGACTCGACTGGGGAACCGCCTACCTGGGGCCCGGCGGACAGGTCCCCGGCTCGGCGCGGTCGTTCATCCCGGTGCAGCGGCCCACCCCGGAGGAGGCGGACCGGCCGACGCGGGAAC
>Ga0102924_1001850_pt1 | contig 23774 bp, 18 predicted proteins | sample PaiPotPPM11metaG_FD_80116 | JGI IMG/M metagenome (GOLD analysis project Ga0102924, IMG submission 80116) | Iron sulfur acid spring bacterial and archeal communities from Banff, Canada, to study Microbial Dark Matter (Phase II) - Paint Pots PPM... ...
CGCCGCCTGGTCCGCGATTACGAGCAGCGCCTCGACGTCTCCGAAGCCATGATCTTCCTCGCAATGGGGAATCTGCTTCTGCGCCGGATCACTCATCCATGACATTCTCAAACGGACTCTAAGTGGTTGTCTGGCCAATAGCTTGTTCGCGCGTCCCTCTTGGCAGCCGAGACATGACCGCGAACCGTCGTCGAATCCAGGCTGTGGCGGGAGTTGTCGGCCGTCGCCCGGGCAAGGGTCGTGGAAGGGTCGTGGCGACCGCTTCGCAGATGCCGGCCTCGCTCCATCGTCGGAAGCGCTGATAGACCGTCAACCACTTTGTAAACAGCGCTTAGTGGTTATGGATTCCGGGTTCGCCGCCGACCAAGCCGGGAATGACGAAGCTCACTGCGCCACTTCGATATTGTCCGTGGGCTTTGCCGGTTCGATGACCTTGGTCATGACCTCTTGCGACTGCGGCAGGATGACGGCCGCCTTGGCTTCGATCTTGGCCTCGACGCCGCGCCAGAAAGCGAAGCTGTTGAAGCGCGAGCCCTCGATTCCGGCAAGCGCGACGGCGGCCAGGAACGGCAGGCTCTGCACTACAAGCACAGCCGCGAAGATATCGATCTCGTGGACCTGCTTGTAATTGGTCACCACAAGTGTCATCGCGCCGGTAAGGAGCAGTCCGGCAATCACGGCTTCCCAGAAGGCCGGGAAATCGGGGCCTTTACGGGCCATGCCGCCTTTGGCCGTGCGCAGGAACGGCACGTGTTCGTTGAGGAGGCCGGTGCCGATCGCCCGCGCGACAGTCCATTGCAGCGACATCGCCGCGAAAACCGCACCGACCATTTCGCCGAACGAAGCGCGCACCCGCAACCGGTAGAGCGAGATGAAATGCGCGACCGTAACCGCGAAGGCGGCGATGATGGGCAGCGTGAGGATGCGATCCGGCACCGCGATATTGAGGAAGGCGACGAACGGCACCCAAACGATGTTCAAAAGCGCAACCACGACGCCGATGGAGTCCGAGCCCATCCAATTGAGCCAGCCAATGCCGTATTCGCGCTTCTGCTCGCGGGTGAGGCCAGGCGCTTTCGGCAACAGATGCCGCCAATGCTTGCGCAGCAATTGGAAGCCGCCGAACGCCCAGCGATGGCGCTGGCGCTTATAGGCGTCGAACGTATCGGGCAGGAGGCCGCGGCCGTAGCGGCGGTTGGTGTAATGCGCCGCCCAGCCGCGCTCCAGCATACAGATGCCGAGATCGGTGTCTTCGACGATGGTCTCGCTCGACCAGCCGCCGGCGTTTTCGATTGCCGCGCGGCGGATGAGGCACATCGTGCCATGCATGACGATGGCGTTGACTTCGTTGCGCTGCACCATGCCGATATCGAAGAACCCCGCATATTCGGAGTTCATGGCGTGGTGCATCAGCGAAGTGCCGCCGTCGCGGTGATCCTGCGGCGACTGGACGAAGCCGACGCGCGGGTCGGCGAACAGCGGCACGAGGTCTTTCAGCCAAGTCGCGTCGAGGACGTAATCCGCGTCGATGCTGGCGATAATCTCGGCGTCCGGCGCCGTGTGCGCAAGCGCAAGCCGCAGTGCGCCGGCTTTGTAGCCGACAAGCTTGTCGATGCGCACGAATTTGAAGCGGTCGCCCAATGTGCGGCAATGCTCTTCCACCGGCTGCCATAGAGCAGGGTCGGGAGTGTTGTTGATCACCACCACGCATTCGAAGTTCGGATAGTCGAGACGCGCGACGGAATCGAGCGTCAGGGCCAGCATGTCCGGCGACTCGCAACAGGCCGGAACGTGGATCGACACTTTCGGCGCGTAGCCTTCCGTTTTGGCGGCCAGGGCATCCGGAACGAGCGACGGCGAATTGGCCAGCCGGCGCGGCGGGCGGCCGAAAGCGATGGCCGCGATCTCATCGAGCCGCGACAGTGCGATCGCGATCAACGGCACGAGGAGCACAAGCCCAAGGCCAAGCGCAAAAGCCGCGCCCGGCACAAAGTAGTGGCCCTTCCAGAAGGCGACGATTGCGGTGAACCACGCGCCCACCAGATTGGCGGAGATGGCAAGCATCGCCGCCTGGGTCACGGTCACGCCGGCAATGGCGAGGATCGGCAGGGACAGAAGCACGCCGAGAAGCACGGCGAGGCCGGCCTGCTTGATGTAGTCCGGATCGGTGACGGGTCCGGTCCAGGAGAACTTGGGCTGGCGGGATGCGTCAAAAAGTCCCCAGTAAGGACCGACGCCGCCTTCCATCGTCTTCCATGGCTGATCGATGGCTTCGACGATGTTGTAGTCGATGCCATAGGCCTCGGCGCGGTTGACAAAGTCGCGGATGATCACGGCCTGGTCGATCCGGCCGGGATTAGCATCGTGGAAGTTGTAGCCGGCGCTTGGCCACCCGAATTCGGCGATGACGATTCGCTTGCCGGGATGCATCTTGCGCAGCTTGTCGTAGAATTCGATGGAATGGTCGACCGCGTGCGAGGCGTCAAATCCCTCCCAGTAGGGAAGGATATGCGCGGCGATGAAATCGACCGAAGACGCCAGTTCCGGATGGTCGATCCAGACCGTCCAGATTTCGCCCGTAGTCACAGGAACCGGGCTCGATCTCTTCACCCGCTGGATGAGCTTGATCAGGTCGCCGACGCTCATCTCGGCGCGCAACGTGGTTTCGTTGCCGACGACGATGGCATTCACATTGCTGTAGCGGCGAGCGAGATCGAGCGCCGAGCGGATTTCCCGCTCGTTGCGGTCATAGTCCTTATCGATCCAGGCGCCGACGGTGACCTTCAGGCCGAACTCGGCCGCGATCGGCGGCACCAGTTCGGCGCCGCCGGTAGCCGAATAGGTCCGGATCGCGCGGGTATAGGGCGCGATAGCCTTAAGGTCGGCTCGGATTTGTTCGGCCGTGGGCCGGGCGCCGGAATCGGGATGGTCTGAACCGGCGAACGGGGAATAGGAAACGCTGGCGAGTTGCCCAGTAAAGTCCGGGGCTGTCTCCTTCCGTTGGAGGAGAGCCCACATGCCAGCATGCACGCACGCTACAAGCGCGAGCACGGCAGCGACGGTGCGCATCGACTTCTAACCACGCGGGGCGGAACGACACGGGCCCGAACCTGTCCCCAAGGTTCGATGATGGTCGAAAGGGTGAGGCAACCTTGCGAGCGGCAGAAAATAAATTAGACCCAGGGAATGGCAATTTCAAGACAACAACTTGCGAGCAGCGGCGCCACTAACGCCGCAGGCGGGAATATAGCAAATAATTTGTCGCTAATGGGTCGTCGTCTGGCTCGGCGCCGCCGCGGACGGTGCCGGCGCTGCCGTCACCGGTAAAGCCGGGTTGATCCAGCAGGCATGGACGCGCCCATTCAGGCTATCGGCGGACTTCGGATCAGCGGGCTTGGGATCGGCGGATATCGTGGGCTGGTGCAGAACAAGGCAGCGAAACGCCGCCTGGATATGGCCGCTCGGGCAGCCGAAACGGTCGTAGAGATCGAGGTGGCGGAACGCGGTATCGAGGTCATCGCGTAACAGTAGACCGACGACCCGGCGGCCGAGCCAAACGCATTCCGGATTGCCGGCCGGTCCGTTGAGCACGCGCTGGGCCTCGGTGTATTCGTCGACCGAGGTCCCGTCCGGGCTTGGCGCCGATTGCTGCGCCGCAGGCGCCGGTACGCTGTTTTGAGCCATCGCCGGGGAGACCGGTAGAACTACCGATGCAGCGACGAGCCAGGTGATAACCGAAGCCGCGACGCGCAATCCGCCGGCAATGCTAAGCACGCGATGGGACATGGTTCCCTTGATGTGTTGGGCTTAAGTCTGGGCGGATCGGAACGGACGTTTTCCCCGGGCTTATTATTGGCCGCCTGGTATATCTTTTTGGCTATCGGATTAAGCCGCTATTGCGGCGGCCAATGCCGAAATTGCCGTCACGACAACACCCCAACTCGGTTCGTTTGTCCAGCGCACAGCGCCGCGGCATGCACCCCAAGCTTGGCATAAGTTACCGGCAAGGCTAGAGCGGCGAAAGGCTAGAGCGGCAAGCCGCTCTCGCCTCTTGGTTGCGATGATCTTATCGGCAAACCGGTTTCCACTTTTCCGGATCATGCGCTAATGCCACACGGTGGCTGGCCCTGCGGACGGAAACTCGATCGCTTCGGCGCTTGCGCATTATGCGCTGACGGCGCTCGCGATCGGTATTGCGTGGTGGTGGCTGGGCCGGCCGGTTCAGTTGCCGCCGTCGCCGCTGGCCTCGGGCGCCAAACTCTACTGCGTGTCCTACGCGCCGTTCCGCGGCAACCAGGATCCGCTGGTTCCGGGAACCAGAGTGAGCGCGGCGCAGATCGACGAAGACCTTACTCTGCTGTCGCGCTACACCGACTGCATCCGCACTTATTCGAACGCCAACGGCCTCGATCAGATTCCCGCCATTGCGCAGCGCCACGGGCTGAAGATGCTGATGGGGCTGTGGCTTGCGAACAACGCGGAGCTTAACCGCCAGCAAATCGCGACCGCCATCGATCTCGCCAAGAAATACCCCGACGTCATTCGCGCCGTCGTCGTCGGCAATGAGGTGCTGCTGCGCGGCGAGCTTTCGGCGACTGATCTTGGTGCCATCATCCGCGAGGTTAAGTCGAAGGTGTCGATGCCGGTCACTTACGCCGACGTCTGGGAATTCTGGCTGCGCTACAGCGATCTGCAGAACGCGGTCGACTTCGCCACCATCCACATCCTGCCGTATTGGGAGGATTTCCCGCTGCCGGCCTCGGCCGCGGCCGCCCATGTCGATGCCATCCGCAAAAAAGTCGCCGCCGCGATCCCCAACAAGGAGATCGTCATCGGCGAAGTCGGCTGGCCGAGCGCCGGACGGATGCGCGAGTCGGCGCGGCCGTCGCCATCGAACCAGGCGCTGGTGATTTCGGAAACGTTGGCGCTGGCGCAGCGCGAGAATTTCCGCGTCAATGTCATCGAGGCCTTCAACCAGCCGTGGAAGCGCGCGCTTGAAGGCGCGACGGGCCGCTATTGGGGGATTTTCGACCGCGGGACTCAGGCGCCGAAATTCAGCTTCAGCGGATTCGTTTCCAATCACCCGCATTGGCGCGGGCGAGCGGCGGCAGGAATTCTGCTCGCCGGTTTCGCCTTTGCCGGAGCGTGGGTGGCCGGCCGCGGCAAAAACCCGCCACCGCTTCTGTGGGCGAGGATCGCTGTGATGGCGTTTCTGCCGTGCGTTCTGTTCGGTTGGACGCTCGAGACGATCCCGGTCGACAGCATCGGCATTGGCGGCTGGGTCCGGATGCTGGCTTTTGCCGCGGCCGCAGGCGTTGCGCCGATTGTTTGCGCGGCTGCTTGCGCCGCGGGCCGGACGCTGCCGACCCTCTCGGCGTTACTCGGCCGGCCGGACGGTGTTCACGACGGCCTGGGCGTTGCGCTCGGCGTGGCGTTCATCGCGCTGACACTGCTTTCAGTCGAAACAGCGCTTGGGCTTGTGTTCGACCCGCGCTACCGCGACATCCCGTTCGCTCCGCAAAGCGCGGCCGCCTTCGCCTTTTTGGTCCTCATGGTATCGACGTCGCGTCCGGCTGGACAGCGCGCGGTGGCGGAGACCCTTGCCGCCGCAGTGCTCGCGATCTCGGCCGTCTATATTGCAATCAACGAGACGTTCGCGAACTGGCAGGCGATCTGGCTGTGCGCCGGCCTCATCGGGCTTGCCCTTATTCTGGCGCGGGCGCGGGACGCGCCAGGCTGAGGATCAGCAAACCCGCGGCGAGCGCAGAAAGATCGGCATTGTGCAGCACCACGCCGAAGCCGGCCGCGGCAAGCGCGAGCGCCGCCAATACGATCGAAGGCCGCATCAGGTTGAGGAGCGCAGCGATAAGCGCCACCCAGCCGAACACGTTGTGATTGAAGAAGACGATCGATATCCGGAACGTGGTGCACAGCCACGTCTGCAGACCGGCCTGACACGCCAATTCCGTGTTCAGATTCTCGATCGCCATGTAGCGGATGTAGAGCGCCTCGCCGACCGAAAGGAAGACGACGATCAGAAGCAAATTGCTCTGCCGGGGCGTGGGCAGAAAGAGTGGGCGGCGCATCGTCTACGTCATTCCGGGGCGTGCAGCAGGCGCGAACCCGGAATCCATAACCACAGAACAGGTGGGCTTGTCATCATGGTGCTCACAACAACCACTGTGATTATGGATCTCGGGTTCCTCGCGGAGCCTGTCATCGGGCCGCGCTTTGCGCGGACCCATTGGCTCGGCTCGGACAGTTTATCGCTGCGCGAGGTGCTGGCCGTCATAGATAGCGGGCTGGCAGAACATCCCGAACATGGTCAGCGCGGAGCAAAGCTGCGTCGCGGCGCCGGCCTGGGTGAGGGGCCCGACGACCAACCGCAGTTCGATCTTGTTGCCGCGCGACATCTCCTTGACGGTCACGATCGGCTGCAAACCTTCTAGGAGCGCCGGATGGGCCGCACGCAAAGTCTGCCAGCGCGCACGCAGCGCCTGGATCGTCAGCGCGCTGCCGATGTCGACGCCATATTGCGTCGCCGGCGGCGTGGACGGGGTCGCCGTTTCGGCGGATTTAAAGCCGGGCGGCGGCGGTGCATGGTCGAGTGTGGCGGTCGCGGAAGCGGTGAGGGCTGCAGTCGCCGACACGGTCGGTCCGTCTTCGGCGTGACGCGTTTCGCTGGCGGTCGCAACCTGGCGGATCGATCCGGTGACATCATCCAGATCGTGCTCGACCGCCGCGACTCGGTTTTTGAGCTGCTCGTCGTTCGATGCAAGGACGCGAACGGCCTCGGCGAGCTGCCGCGTCACGCCTTCCGCGTCGAATTTCGACGCCGTCTGTTGTGAGCGGCTGCCGCCATAGAAGCCACCATGGAACATGGCCACCAATCGCTCCGTGCCGATTTCGCTGCGGCCGGATAAGACGGCCAGCGCCAGGGCGGCACTGGCGGCCATGGTCCAGACCGTGAAGGCTCGGAGCTTGCGCAGCGTGAACGTCTTCGGCGCCGCGGCGGTCTTTCGCGGCGGCGTCTCTTTCACGATCTGCTCTCTCACGGCTTGCGCGAGATCAAGCATCCTGCTGCGCTCCAGCAACTTCCAGACGAATCAGTCAAAAAAATCTATCAGATTCGCCGATCTGGAACCGCTCATTGGCGCTTTGGCTCGTTACTGCCGCGTTTGCCGTCTTAGTTACTTGGCCAAACTCGCGGCTTTCGGTGCCCACCCGGCGCATGTTTTCGGTGCCACCCGGCGCATATTTGAGGAGCATGATCTTGTCGGAAAACCGGTTTCCACTTTTCCGGATCATGCTCTAAGAGAGCCGCGGAGGTTGTGATGACGGCTCGGAACTGCCTTGCGATCGTGCTCGCGGCGGGCGAGGGCACCCGCATGCGCTCGTCGAAGCCCAAGGTGCTGCACGAGGTCGCGGGTCGGTCGCTGCTCGCTCATGTGCTTGCGGCAATCGCCGAGGCGGGTGTGACGCCGGCCGCGGTCGTCATCGGTCCAGGGCAGGACAAAGTTGCCGTCGAAGCGAAACGCGTTTTGCCGGATGCTACGATTTTCACACAGCATGAGCGGCGCGGAACCGCGCACGCGGTACTCGCCGCAAAATCCGCGATCGAAAAGTCATCCGACGACATTCTCATCGTCTATGGCGACACGCCGCTCATTCGGCCGGCGACGCTTTCGCGTCTGCGCGCCCCGCTCGCGGAAGGCGCGGCCATCGCGGTGCTCGGCTTTCGGCCAGCCGATCCAGCGGGCTATGGGCGGCTCATCATGGCCGGCGATGAGCTGACGGCCATTCGCGAGGAACCCGACGCGAGCGCGAGCGAGCGCAAGATCGCGCTCTGCAACGGCGGCATCATGGCGTTTGCCGGGAACAGCGCGCTTGCCATCCTGGAGCGGATCGGCGACCACAACAGCAAACGTGAATTCTATCTGACCGATGCGATCGAAATCGCGCGCGGCATGAAGCTCCATGCGGTGACGGTCGAAGTCGAGGAGGACGACGTGCGCGGCATCAACACCAAAGGCCAACTCGCCGAGGCTGAAGCCGTGGCGCAAAATCGCTTGCGCCAGGCGGCGCTCACGGCGGGCGTCACGTTGATTGCGCCGGAAACGGTGTTTCTCAGCGCCGACACCAAATTCGGCAAAGACGTCATCGTCGAACCCTATGTGGTGTTCGGCGAGAAAGTGACGGTGGAGGACGGCGCGGTCGTCCATTCGTTCTCTCACCTCGCCGGCGCGCATGTCGGCAAGGGCGCCTCCGTGGGCCCGTTCGCGCGGCTGCGGCCAGGCGCGCAACTCGGCGAAGGTTCGCGCATCGGCAACTTCGTCGAGGTCAAGGAGGCCGTGATCGAAGCCGGCGTCAAGGCCAATCATTTGAGCTATATCGGTGACGCTTTCGTCGGCGCCAATGCCAATATCGGCGCCGGCACTATCACCTGCAATTACGACGGCGCCGACAAACACCGCACGCGGATCGGCAAGGATGCTTTCATCGGCTCGAATACAGCGCTAGTTGCCCCGGTCGAGATCGGCGACGGCGCTTATGTCGGTTCGGGCTCGGTGATTACGGAAAACGTGCCGGCGAACGCTTTAGCGCTGGGACGCGGCCGGCAAGTCGTTAAGGAAGGTTGGGCGTCGCGCTTGCGTGGATTGAAATCGCTTGGCAAAAAGAAGGCCCATTCGCGCGATTAGAGCATGATCCGGAAAAAGCCTGCCCTCGGACTTGATCCGAGGGTGGATACCGGTTTTCCGATAAGATCATGTTCAAACGAAAAATTTAGACCCTGATTCGATACAATCGAATTGGATTGGATCAGAGTCTAAGCCGTGCTGCGGCGACTGGTGTGTCACGGATCGAAAGCTTATTTGATTTCTACGCTCGCGAGGCCTGCGCTTTAAGGGTTAACGGGATGGCGGGCCTTCGCCGCTGCACCCTCTGAGGAAAGCATCCACACGGATGTGCGGCATTATCGGAATCATCGGCTCTGAACCGGCGGCGCCACAGCTCGTCGACGCGCTCAAGCGCCTCGAATATCGCGGCTACGATTCCGCGGGCGTTGCCACGCTCGAAGGCGGCACGCTGACGCGGCGCCGCGCCGAAGGCAAGCTCAAGAATCTCGAGAAAAAACTCGGACTCGAGCCGCTCGCCGGCACGATCGGCATTGGCCATACCCGCTGGGCCACGCACGGCCGGCCGACCGAGAACAATGCGCATCCGCACGCGACCGAACGGCTGGCCGTCGTGCACAACGGCATCATCGAGAATTTCAGCGAGTTGCGCCGCGAGCTCGAAGGCAAGGGCGCCAAATTCTCCACCGAAACCGACACCGAGGTGATCGCGCATCTCGTCACGGATGAAATGAAGCGCGGCGCGTCGCCAGTCGATGCCGTAAAGGCTGCATTGCCGCGATTGCGCGGCGCTTTCGCGCTCGCCTTCCTGTTCGCGGGCGAGGAGGATTTGTTGATCGGCGCGCGCCGCGGCTCGCCGCTTGCCGTCGGTTTCGGCGACGGTTCGATGTATATCGGCTCCGACGCGATCGCGCTTGCGCCGTTCACCGACGTGGTCAGTTATCTTGAAGACGGCGATTGGGTCATCGTCACCCGCAGGGGCGCCGAGATCCACGACAGCGACGGCAACATCGTGCAGCGCGCGGTGCTGAAATCGCAAGCTTCGGTTCTGCTCATCGACAAGGGCAATCACCGCCACTTCATGGCGAAGGAGATTTTCGAGCAGCCCGAAGTCGTCGGCCATACGCTCGCCAATTACATCGATATGACATCGGAGCGCGTGGCACTGCCGATGAAGCTGCCGTTCGATTTCAAGAAGCTGCAGCGCATTTCGATCGCGGCCTGCGGCACGGCCTATTACGCCGGCATGGTGGCGCGATATTGGTTCGAGAATTTCGCGCATCTTCCGGTCGAGGTCGATATCGCGTCGGAATTTCGTTATCGCGACGTGCCGCTTGGCGACGGCAATCTGGCGATCTTTGTCTCGCAGTCCGGCGAGACAGCGGACACGCTGGCGTCATTGCGCTATGCGCGCGCGCATAAGCAGCACGTTCTTTCCGTCGTCAATGTGCCGACATCGAGCATCGCGCGCGAGAGCGACGTCGTCATGCCGACGCTTGCCGGCCCCGAGATCGGCGTTGCATCGACAAAGGCTTTCACCTGCCAACTGGCGGCGCTCGCGACGCTGGCGATTGCGGCAGGACGGGCACGCGGCGTGCTGAGCGAAGCCGAGGAAAAGACGCTGGTGCGCGCGCTGATCGAAATTCCGCGACACCTCAACGACGCCTTGGCGCTCGAGCCGCAGATCGAGCTACTCGCGCGCGATCTCTCTAAATGCCGTGACGTGCTTTATCTCGGCCGCGGCACCAGTTACCCGCTTGCGCTCGAAGGCGCGCTGAAGCTCAAGGAAATTTCCTATATCCATGCCGAGGGCTATGCGGCAGGCGAGCTCAAGCACGGCCCGATCGCGCTGATCGACGAAAATCTGCCGGTGATCGTGATCGCGCCGCACGACAAGGTTTTCGAGAAAACCGTCTCCAACATGCAGGAAGTCGCCGCCCGCGGCGGCCGGCTTATCCTCATGACGGATGCCAAGGGCGCAAGCGCCGCCGCCGGCCAGTCGGTGGAGACGCTCACTCTACCGACGGTGCATCCTGCGGTAGCGCCGCTCGTCTATGCCGTGCCGGCACAGCTTTTAGCCTATCACACCGCCGTCATCATGGGCACGGATGTCGACCAGCCGCGCAATCTCGCCAAATCGGTAACGGTTGAATAGACGCCTTTTTTCCTTGCCGGGGCAGTGCTGTGTTAATGCTGGCGTCGCGTGCCGCTGCACTGACGCCGACGAAAACATATATAGTTCGCAGGCCGCGGGCACGGACAACCGATGACATTCAATGCCGATCAGAACGCACGACTGCCGGGTAGCAGCGAAAAGCCCGCGCCCGGCATGATGAGCCGCATCCGCACTTACTTCCTGACCGGACTCGTCGTCGCCGGCCCGGCGGCCGTGACGCTGTGGTTGATCTGGTGGTTCGTGACCTGGGTCGACAATCTGGTGCGGCCGCTTATTCCGGTCGATTACCGGCCGGAAACTTATCTGCCGGTTAAAATTCCAGGCTTCGGCCTGATCATCGTCTTTGTGGCGCTGACGGTGCTGGGCTTCCTGACCGCCAATCTGATCGGACGCAAACTTGTCAGCCTCGGCGAAGGCCTGTTGAGCCGGATGCCGATCGTGCGGCCGATCTACCGCACCGCGAAGCAAATTTTCGAAACGCTGTTTTCCAAATCGGAATCGAGCTTCCGCAAAGTGGGCCTTGTCGAGTTTCCGTCACCGGGCATGTGGTCGCTGGTGTTTCTGACACAGTCGCCGACCGAGGAGATTTCCACCCACTTGCCGGCAGCCGAGCATGTCTCCGCCTTCATGCCGTGCACGCCGAACCCGACGACCGGCTTTTTCTTTTATGTCCCCAGACGCGACGTGATCGATCTCGACATCACGGTCGAACAAGCGATGACGGTGATCATGTCGGCCGGCATCGTGCAGCCGGGCAGCGATCCGCAGGATAAGCTTGCCGCGCTCGCCGAAACCGCTCGCTCAGCGCAGATCGCGCGCAAGGCTGCTAAGGCCGCCGAGCCGACGCCGGTGAAGTAGGCTTGGCTATTTCGCGATTGATCTTGTCGTCCGGCCCCGATCCGCTGGCGGCATAATCCCGCGTTCAGCCTGCGCTCAACAGCCTGATCGCCTCGTCGCGCGCGAACAGATAGAGCAGATTGCGCAGCGCTTTACCGCGCGGCGTCGTCAGGTTCGGATCGCGTGCGAGGACGAGCGCCGCATCGTCGCGCGCCGCCGAAAGCAGTTTGCCGTGCACGTCGATGCGGGCGATGTGGAAGCCGGGCATGCCGCTTTGGCGGGTGCCGAGCACGTCGCCTTCGCCGCGCAGCTTGAGATCTTCCTCGGCGATGCGAAAGCCATCCTCGGTCTCGCGCAGGATCGCAAGCCGCGCTTTCGCGGCCGGACCGAGCGGGCCGCGATAGAGCAGAAGACAGGTCGATTTTTCCGCGCCGCGGCCGATGCGGCCGCGCAATTGATGCAGTTGCGCGAGGCCGAAGCGTTCGGCGTGCTCGATGACCATGACGCTCGCTTCCGGCACGTCGACGCCGACTTCGATCACGGTCGTCGCCACGAGCAGCCGCGTCTCTCCGGACGCGAAGCGCTCCATGGCGCGATCCTTGTCGGCGCCGCGCATGCGGCCGTGCACGACATCGGCCAGCGCGCCGAAGCGCTTTTGCAGCGCCTTGTAGCGCTCCTCAGCGGCGGCGAGGTCGATGCTTTCGGATTCCTCGACCAGCGGGCATACCCAATAGACGCGGCGGCCCTCGTCGATGGCGCGCGCGACCGCCTCGATCACTTCGGTGAGCCGTTCAAGCGGCACCGCGCGGGTATCGATTTTTTGCCGGCCCGCCGGTTTCTCGCGCAATTCCGAGACGTCCATGTCGCCAAAAAAAGTCAGCACCAGCGTGCGTGGAATCGGCGTTGCGGTGAGGACAAGGAGATCGACGGCTTCGCCCTTGCGTGTCAGCGCCAGCCGCTGATGCACGCCGAAGCGGTGCTGCTCGTCGACGATGGCCAGCGCCAGATCGGCAAACGCGACATTGTCCTGGAACAACGCGTGAGTGCCGACGATGAGATCGATATCGCCGGCCGCGAGCGCTGCAAGAATATCCTCGCGCTCACGGCCGCGCTCGCGCCCGGTGAGGATCGCGAGCCGGATACCGGCCGCGGCCGCAAGCGGCGCGATGGTCGCAAAGTGCTGTCGCGCAAGAATCTCTGTCGGCGCCATGAAAGCGGCCTGCCGGCCGGCCTCGATCACATGGGCCGCCGCCATCAGCGCCACCACCGTCTTGCCGGAGCCGACATCGCCGTGGAGAAGCCGCAACATGCGCTGCGGCTGCGCCAGATCGGCGATGATGTCGGTAACGGCGCGGTCTTGCGACGGCGTCAGCGAGTAGGGGAGCGCGGCGGTGATGCGGGCGCGCAGCCTGCCTTCGGCTGAGCTGCCGCGGCCGGCGCGCACGCGCATATGGGCGCGCAGCAAAGCGAGCGCGAGCTGGCTCGCCAGCAATTCGTCATAAGCGAGCCGCGTCCAAGCCGCGCCTTCCGGCGCGATATCGCCGGGCGCTTCCGGACGATGGATCGTCCGTAGCGCATCGCCAAACTCAAGATACTCGCGACGCGCGAGCCACGCCTCATCCTGCCATTCCGGCAGCACCGGCAGCCGTTCGAGCGCAAGATCCATGGCCTTGCGCACCTGGTTCGGATGCAGCCCTTCGGTGAGCGGATAGACCGGGTCGATGAGCGGCAGGCTGGCAAAACCCTTCGCATCGACGACGCGGTCGGGATGCAGCATCTGCAAATGGCCGTCGTAGAAAGTTGCCGTGCCGGAGACGTAACGCAGCTCGCCTTCGGGAAGGAGCTTTTGCAGGAAATCCTTGCGCGCATTGAAATAGGTGATGGTGAGCGTGTTGGTGTCGTCGCTCGCTTCAATATTGTAAGGCGCGCGCGGCCGGTGCGGTGGCGGCGGGCGATGCCGGTCGATGGTGACCGCGACAGTCACCACCGTGTCGGGTTTGACCTCGCTCAGCTTGGGCTGGTTGCGGCGGTCGACGAAGCCGGTCGGCAGGTGAAACAAGAGATCGATGACGCGCGGCGGCTCCTCGTCGCGCCCGAACAACCGGCCGAACAGCTTTTCGAGTTTCGGCCCGATCCCGGGCAGCGCCGACAGCGACGCGAAAAGCGGATTGAGGACGGGTGGACGCATCGAAATCCCGCTGACATTTTCTGCGCCGCTCTCTATATACCCCTCGCCCGGCCGCGTCCGGGCTTTCCGCGTTTGCGGTTGCAAGTTGAGGCCGTCATGACCGAACGATCGAGCGAAGGACTGGATGTGCGCCGCCGCAAGCTGTTGTTCCGCGCGTGGCGGCGGGGCGTGCGCGAAATGGACCTGATCGTCGGCCGTTTCGCCGACGTCTATATCGACAAGTTCGATGAGCCTTCGCTCGACATTTTCGAGCGGTTGATCGAAGTGCCCAATGCCGAGCTCTATGCCTGGGTCACCGGCGACGAAAGCGCACCCGCCGAACACGACACGGCCGTGTTGCGGCAGCTCATTGGATTTCACGCCAAGGCGGGTACCCAGACCAGCGCGCAGGCCGGGGAGGGTCGCTGACAGTGCAGTCCTCGCGTAATTCCCTGCTGGCCAAATCGCCCGCCGAACGGCTCAAGCCGGGCCGGCCGGTCACGCTCGCCGGCATCGCCGACGGCGCCGAGGGCCTGGTCGTCGCCGACCTTGCCCGCGCGATCGCGGCCGGCGAGAAGCCGCCGGCGATCAGCGTCGCGGTCGTCTGCCGCGACGGCGGGCGGATGGCGATGCTGTCGCGCGCACTCGGCTTTTTCGCGCCCGACATCGAGGTGCTGGAATTTCCGGCCTGGGATTGCCTGCCTTACGACCGGGTGTCGCCGCACGCCGCCATCGTCGCGCAGCGCATGATGACGCTGGCCCGGCTGGCGCGCATCAAAGGCCGCGAACATCCCGCCGTCCTGCTCACGACCGTCAATGCCGTGCTGCAGCGCGTGCCGGCGCGCGACCTTGTCGGCACGCAAGCGCTCTCGGCCGCGCCGGGTAACATCCTGCCCATGGCCGGGATTGTGCAGTGGCTCGAGCTCAACGGCTTCAATCGCGCAGCGACCGTGCGTGAAGCGGGCGACTACGCCGTGCGCGGCGGCATCGTCGATCTGTTCGCGCCCGGCATGGCCGAGCCGGTGCGGCTCGATTTCTTCGGCGATACGCTGGAATCGATCCGCAGCTTCGATCCGGAAACCCAGCGCACGACGTCTGAGCTTCGCGCGCTCGATCTTGTGCCCATGGCCGAGTTTCAGCTCACCTCCGACACCATCCGCCAGTTCCGCACCGGCTATGTCGCAGCCTTCGGCGCCGCCGCCCCCGACGACGTGCTCTACGAGGCTGTGAGCGAAGGCCGCCGCTATGCCGGCATGGAGCATTGGCTGCCGCTGTTCCACAAGAGCTTGGACACGCTGTTCGATTATATCGAAGCAACGCCGCTCGCCATCGAGCCGCTGGCCGAGGAGGCCGCGCACGAACGCCTGGCGCAGATCGCCGACTACTATCAGGCGCGCAAGGACGCCATCGATCAATCCGGCGGCGGCGCGCCGTATAAGCCGCTGCCGCCGGACCAGCTTTATCTCGGCGAGAACGAATGGCGCGAGCGGCTGACAAAATCCGCGCTGGCGCGGCTGACGCAGTTCTCTTCGCCGGACACTTCCGCGGACGTCATCGAGATCGGCGCCCATGCCGGACATAATTTCACTGCCGAACGAAGCACGCCCAACAGCAACGTCTTCGAGGCGGTGACCAAGCATGTCGGCACGCTGCAATCAGCCGGCAAGCGGGTGCTGATCGCGCTGTGGAGCGAGGGCTCGCGCGAGCGCATGGGGCACGTGCTCGCCGAGCATAAGCTCGTCAATCTCGCGCCGGTTGCGTCGTGGCCGCAGGCGCAGGCGCTGGCGCGGCACCAGACCGCGCTCGCCATTCTCGGTCTCGAGTCGGGTTTCGAAACCTCAGACATCGCGCTCATCACCGAAGAAGACATTTTGGGCGAGCGCCTGGTGCGCGCGCGCCGGCAGTCGAAACGGCCGGAAAATTTCATCGCCGAGGTGACGAGCCTTGCCGCCTGCGATCTCGTCGTTCACGTCGATCACGGCATCGGCCGTTTCATCGGGCTCCGCGCCATCGAAGCTGCCGGCGCGCCGCATGACTGTCTCGAAATCCATTATGCCGGCGGCGACAAGCTGTTCCTGCCGGTCGAGAACATCGAACTCCTCTCGCGCTACGGCTCGGAAGAGGCCGGCGCCGAGCTTGACCGGCTCGGCGGCACCGCTTGGCAGTCGCGCAAGGCGCGGATGAAGAACCGCATCCGCGAGATCGCGGGTGAACTCATCAAGATCGCGGCCGAACGGCTGCTCAAGGAAGCGCCGCGGCTTGCCGTCGACACCGGCCTCTACGACGAATTCGCCGCCGCATTTCCCTATGAGGAGACCGACGACCAGTTGGCGGCCATCGATGCCGTGGTCAACGATCTCGGCTCCGGCCGGCCGATGGACCGGCTGATTTGCGGCGATGTCGGTTTCGGCAAGACCGAAGTGGCGTTGCGCGCGGCTTTCATCGCCGCGATGAACGGCAAGCAGGTCGCGGTCGTGGTGCCGACGACGCTGCTGGCGCGCCAGCATATGCGGACATTTACCGACCGGCTGCGCGGCTATCCGATCCATGTCGGGCAGGCATCGCGGCTCGTCACCGCCAAGGAACTCGCCGAGACCAAGAAGGGTCTCGCCGACGGCAAGATCGACATCGTCGTCGGCACCCACGCGCTCCTCGGCAAAAGCGTCAAGTTCAAGGATATCGGTCTCATCGTTGTCGACGAGGAGCAGCATTTCGGCGTCTCGCACAAAGAGAAGCTCAAGCAGTTGCGCGCCGAAGTGCATGTGCTGACGCTCACCGCGACGCCGATCCCGCGCACCTTGCAATTGGCGCTGTCCGGCGTGCGCGAAATGTCGATCATCGCGACGCCGCCGGTCGACCGGCTTGCGGTGCGCACCTTCGTCTCGCCGTTCGATCCGGTCGTGGTGCGCGAGGCTTTGCTGCGCGAGCGTTATCGCGGCGGCCAGGCGTTCTATGTCTGCCCACGCATCGAGGATCTCGCCGAGACCAAAACGTTCCTGGAAAAGAACGTGCCGGAGGTGCGCGTCGCCACAGCCCACGGCCAGATGCCGGCGGCCGTCCTCGAAGACATCATGGCGGCGTTCTACGACGGCAAATACGACGTGCTGCTCTCGACCACGATCGTCGAATCCGGCCTCGACATCCCGACCGCCAACACGCTGATCGTGCATCGCGCCGACATGTTCGGGCTGGCGCAAATCTATCAATTGCGCGGCCGCGTCGGCCGCTCCAAGGTGCGCGCCTATGCGCTGCTCACTCTCCCCGCGGCGCGCAAGATCACGCCGCAAGCCGAACGCCGGCTCAAAGTCCTGCAATCGCTCGACACATTGGGCGCAGGCTTCCAGCTCGCCTCGCACGATCTCGATATCCGCGGCGCCGGCAATCTCCTCGGCGACGAGCAGTCCGGCCACATCAAGGAAGTCGGCTACGAGCTTTATCAGCAAATGCTGGAAGAGGCCGTGCTGTCGATGAAGGCCGGCATTTCGACGCCGGTCGCCGACAAGTGGTCGCCGCAGATCACCATCGGTACGCCGGTGCTGATCCCGGAGGATTATGTCACCGACCTGCCGGTGCGGCTCGCGCTCTATCGGCGGCTTTCGGAAATCGAGGATGACCGCGACATCGACGGTTTCGGCGCCGAGCTTGTCGACCGTTTCGGTCCGCTGCCCGAAGAGGTCAAAAATCTGCTCCAGGTCGTCGCCATCAAGGCGCTGTGCCGCCGCGCCAATGTCGAAAAGATCGATGTCGGCCCGAAAGGCGCCGTGCTGTCGTTCCGCGACAACAGTTTCGCCAACCCCGAGGGTCTTATCACCTACATCGCCAAACACGCCGTCGGCGCCAAGGTGCGGCCGGATATGAAGGTCGTGTTCTTCGACGAGTGGGACACCGCCGACGAGCGCATCAAAGGCGCGGAGGAGATTTTACGGGCGCTGGTGGCGATCGCGGCGAAGGGCGCCAAAGCAGCGTGAACTCAAGATCCGGTGTGGACGGGTTGACCGTACCGAACGCGCCGACCTTCCGCTTTCGTATCCGTTATTGGGGATAAAGCGGACCCTAAGAATTTGAGCCGCCGCGGTGCTTTGCCACCGTCAATTGACGCATTGCGAGAAGTTCAACCACCTGACCGGTGCATGACGACGCCTACAATTGCGCCGACGAACAGCAAGAGGCATGCAGTCGATTGGATGAAGAACCCAGGCAAACGCTTCTCCACAGCTTTGCTGTAGCCGGCGAAGTACAAGACGCGCCCGCAGACCCATACCAGTCCGAGCACTGCGGCGGCGGTGTCGCTGAGGTAAATTGCGCAAAGCCACAACGGCACCAGGAAAGTCGGCATCCATTCGAGCGTATTCATGTGCACACGAAAGATGCGTTCGAAGTCGGAATTGCCCGTCGTTGCCGGAAGCTTCACGTTAAATTTGACACGTGCCACCGCAACGCGCGTTGCAAGGAAAAAATAGAACGCTACGGCGAGCAATGTTACAATCGCGGTGTAATACGGCATGACGATATCCTATGCTGAGGCGGCGTCGAGGGTCCGACGTTGGCCCCGAGCAACGTTGCGTGACTGCGGTGCCACGTCCGCTTTCGAGAATTAGACCTGCAGCGTGCGCTTAATTGCCGTTGAGTTGTCGAAAATACGGATCGGGAGGCGACGCATTGTAATCATCGCCCTGAAAATGACCGAAGGTGGTCGTCGACGGGCCTTGCTGGGTGCCGAACTGCACGGTCGGACCATTCGGACCAAATGGATGCGCGCCCTGGCCGGAGTTCGTTACTTGATCGTCCGGATCTGCGAACGTCGCGTTGCCGTTCCCGCTGGGCGAAACGTTTTCCCTGCTGAACGCCCATGCTGAGGCAGCAGTCAAAGAAACAGCGCCCGCTGCAAGCAAGACAACTGCCGCGAACTGAAGCCGCATCAATCGAAGCATTGTGATCCCCGTCATGAGTCACCCCCGAGGCGCCAATTGCAAGCTAAAGCCGCCACCTCAGCAACGTCAAGTTAAACCCCGCGTCTTCTGACTACGGTGTCGAATTTCTTAAGACAAGCAACTCGGGATTTTGGATCGGGTTGACGATCGGATGGGTGTCCGATGTTGGACGCAATCGGTGTCTGCTTTCGGGGCTAAAGCAACGCCGCCGCTATGGCTATCGCGTCAAGTTGAGGACGCCTCGATAACGAGTGCAACACTCGTCAATAGCATCGCGGCTGCCACGACCGAACACACCAGCCAGGGCGTAGTGCGGCGAACGCTGAACCCCGCGAGCCCAACAATCAGCCCAGCCGCGGCAATCACTTCTGCGATCAGAGCAGCCCCTTCAACGGTGAGCATGGACTGAAGGTGGGGTGGCTTAGGGCCGCTCGCGAGGCGCCCATTTGTCGCGGCGCTGATGCGGGCTATTTGGTGAAAGACGAAAGCTCGCGTGGTTTTGGATCAAAAGGCCATCTTGCCGGGGCGGTCACGGCCGCGCGTGTCGTCGTCATGAAGCCCAAGAGGCGGCATCATCGAAAATTTGATCGCTCATTCTTTCCAAAAATTGGTCAGAATTACTGTCAGATTTATCTCGCATGCCTGTTGCGGGCAATGTTCACAACTGCGATTATTTGAACCTAAATGCCGCTACGCTGACTATTCTATTGCATGAGCAGAGACAGCAAACTCATGCGGTAGTCAGGCGAATTGCGTTGGCCTCGATCAGTGGCCCCGATCATCGGCATCGATCATCGCCGTTAGCCGAGTCGATGTCAGCCACGTCGATGTCGCCCACGTCGATGTCAGCCAAGTCGTTGCGGCCAGAGACCAACAAAGGGCTTTGAAGTGATGTGATGCGACAGCATCACAGGCGCTTGAATGTAGGAACATAGGGAGGCCGACATGAAATTCTCATCGTTAGCGTGCGCAGCGATATTCGCCATGGCGGCGTTCGCGGCGGGTGGCCATGCCGCAATTGCCGTCGAGCAGGGGCAGGGATGCGATGTGCGCGGCGTGAAAGGATCGGGCTGCGAGCCGGGAGCAAAGAGCGTGGAGCCGACAAAAACGGATCCCCCAGGCGGAAGTGAATATGGACCAGGGGATATCGGAAGAGCGCACAATGGTGGCGGTGACAAACCTCATATGACGCCGACTTCTCCGCCCCAACCGCCGCCGAGCAAATAAGGACTGGGCTTGGAGAAAAAATCACGTCTGAACAAGGAGACTCCCATGCGTGTGCCGATTGCATTGATTGTTGCTGTTTCAATCACATCCATCACGGCTCTCAGCCAAACTGCAGCCGCCGCGGAGCAAAAGGGCCAGGGCTGCGATGTGCGTGGCGTGAAAGGATCAGGCTGCGAGCCGCCGGGGGGCCCGGGAGGAAAGATGCAGCCGACCGAAAAGCAACTCTCGAAGACTCCAAACAAAGGTGGCCCCGGCCCCACAAATCCGCCGCCGACTCCGGGAAAATATCAATAAGGCAACTGCAACAAATAACCCCAGCCTTCGTCTCGATCGGAAGATCGAACAAACACGGGAGGTCGAAATGAAACTGACATCGATAGGGTGCGCGTCCGTTATGGCGCTGATGGCGTTCGCGATGACAGGGCATGGCGTGATCGCCGCCGAAGGGCAAGGCTGTGATTTGCGGATCGGACCATGCGCACCCGGAGCGAAGGGATCAAAAACAGTGCAGCCGGCAGGAAAAAATGACGCCGCCGGACCGCACGGGCCATCAAACAATTCAGGTGCGGGTTCAAGCGGAAAGGTAGACATCCAAAGATCGCACAACGGCGGTGGCGATCAGCTCCATACCAATCCAAAAAGCCAGTAATCCGCCGGCGTCATTGGTCTGCGTCCCGCAAACGCGACGAGCGAAGCTTTCAATCGCAACGGAGGTCGAAATGAGACTCTCATTGATAGGATGCGTGGCGGCCATAGCGCTGACAGCATTGGCGCTGTCGGCAAATGGCGCGATCGCCGCCGAGCACGGTTGAATCTGATCATGGTCTAGCTTTTTCGTTGGAGCATGATCTTTTCGGAAAACCGGCTTCCACTTTTCCGGATCGTGCTCCAAGCGCAACGGACGCCGAGCGCATCAATAACGCAAAGTCGATTTGGCGGGAAACGAGGGCTATTTGGCGTCTCCGCCGAAGCCCGCGGTCCTACATTGCATGTGGTGATGCTGGACAATTGGCGGCCGCGCCAGCCATCGCAGCACCATCCTCCGGCGCGCAAACCTCATATGTTTTCGAATAGGACCAATCGATGAATCTGACTCATGTCAACGCCTTCACCGCTGCGATGCAACGCAAAGACCTGGACGCCATGCTCGCGCACATGGCCGACGACATAGTCCTGAAGACGCCGCTTGTCGCCGAGCCGTTCAAAGGCAAGACTGCTATCAGACCCGTCGTCCAAGCCCTCTTGGGCGTCGTCGACAGATTCGACTTCCGCGAAATCATGCAGGGCCCGCAGCATGTATCTTCGTTCTTCAAGGTCACCGTCGGGACGACCGAGCTGGACGGCGTGGATTATTGGCGCCTCAACGACGCTGGCCTGATCCAGGAGATGACGGTACTGTGGCGTCCGCTTCCGGCAATTGTCGCGGTGCAGAACAAGTTAGGCTGACGGCGAGCCGTCAGGCGGCGCGGATGGCCCGGATTTCTGCCAAGGCGGCTTTGCCGGCGCGGGTTGCCTCGGACATCGTTTCAAAAAATTCAGATTGCCGCACCGCCTTGCTCTTGCCGGCGGCGTAAATCTCCCATCGCCATGATTTGGGCGGACGCCCTTTGTTCTTGATGGCGAGGGTGTATTCAATGGGATCGAAAGACGACATCGTTTTCATCTGCTTGCTACCGCGAATCCGGCCGGCCAAGAACACATCCAGAATAGGCACGGCGTAACATCGATTCGCACTCCTGTGCGCGCTGCCGTGCCAGCTCGGAACCCCAGCACAACAGAATCTCACGTAAATCCCGGATAGCGGCATCTACCGCGGTCACCAGGTCAATCTCGCCATCAGCGCCATCGTCCACCCGATAGTCGCTGAGCTTCAGTATTTCGGCGCTCACGCATCACCCCCCGAATCAAGCCGTCGGCAGAATGGATGCCGGCGGTTAACGGGCCGTGCGCGGCTCAGATTCCACCCCGATTTTGATCCGAGACACTCTTCATACCACGTCTCCCCATGGATTGCCGGATGGATTGTCGAGTCATCGGCAAGCGAAGCGACGCAGCATGGGCACGGCGCTCCACGCCTTTGCCCACCCGGGCCAAATCCGTTCCAATGGCAAAAATCAACCGGTCAACGTAGGATACTCCGCGTAAGTAACTGATAACGATCGGAAATGTCGCAGTTCTATGCGTGCAATAACATGTAGTAGAAACTGCTAATTGGTTCTAAGAATAGTTGCCGAATTCCTGGGCGCCTTGGGGGCAATACAATGGCCGATACGTTCACCGTCACGACCACGTCGGATATCGATCCCAATCCTGGCAACGATCTGACGCTGACCGAGGCGATTAACGCCGCCAATGCCGATCCCAACGGCGCCATCATCGATTTTGCTTCGAGTGTTTTCACTTCCGGGAACGACACCTACACGCTCACCGGCGACCTGCCGGACATTAGCGCCAACGTCACGATCGACGGCACGACCACGGACGGTGCCGGCATCACGCTTGATGCCGCGGGCCATCGCGGCCTGTTCGTCTCGTCCGGTATTGTCGACCTCGAAAACCTGACCATCGAGAATGCCAAGGCGGTCGGGGCGGCGGGCGCCAACGCCCCCAACACGGCCGCCAACAGTGGTGGCAGCGGCGGCAGTGGTGGTGGTGGCGGCGGCGATCGGCGGAATCGCCTTCTCCTGGAAACGGTACTTCGGTAGGTGACCCTGCCCCTCAAGCTCGGTTGGAAGGCGTCGGCCGAGCAGTTCGGCCCCCGGCCGCTGCTCGACTATGCGATCGAGGCCGAGCACCAGGGCTTCGACTCGGTGTGGGTCAGCGACCACTACCAGCCCTGGCGGCACACCGACGGCCACGCCCCCTTCTCGATGGCCTGGATGGCGGCGCTGGGCGAGCGCACCAGCCGGGTCCAGATCGGCACCAGCGTGCTCACGCCGACCTTCCGCTACCACCCGGCGGTGATCGCCCACGCCTTCGCCACGCTCGGGTCGCTGTACCCGGGGCGGATCGCCCTCGGCGTCGGCACCGGCGAGTCCATGAACGAGGTGCCGGTGATCGGCATCGAGTGGCCCGATCAGCGCGAGCGCTTCCGGCGCCTCTCCGAGGCGGTGAAGCTGATCCAGAAGCTCTGGACCGAGGACTTCGTCGAGTGGGACGGCGAGTTCTACAAGGTCAAGGGCGCCACCGTCTACGACAAGCCCGAGCAGCCGGTGCCGATCTACATCGGCGCCTCCGGCCCGGCCGCGGCCAAGCTCGCCGGGCGCCTGGCGGAGGGCTTCATCTGCACCTCTGGGAAAGGCATGGAGCTGTACCGCGACACCCTGCTGCCGGCGGTGCGCGAAGGGGCCGAGGCTGCCGGTCGCGACTACGCGGCGATCGACAAGATGATCGAGGTCAAGGTCTCCTACGACACCGATCGGGCACGGGCCCTGAAGGACACCTCGATCTGGGCGGCGCTGGCGCTGCCGGCCGAGGACAAGGTGGACGTCCACAACCCGCGCGAGATGGAGGAGCGCGCGAAGAAGGTCAAGGACCCCGAGCGCCGCTGGCTCGTCTCCGACGATCCCGAGGAGCACGTCGAGCAGATCCGGCCCTACCTCGAGCTGGGTTTCACGCACCTGGTTTTCCACGCCCCCGGCGACGACCAGGCGCGCTTCCTGAAGCTCTACTCGTCGCAGGTCCTGCCCCGCCTGCGCGCGCTGAAGCACGGCTAGCCCCGCCGTGACCTGGGTGATGGTCCTGGTCAAGGACTTCGATACCGCCAAGCAGCGCCTCAGTCCGGCGCTCGAGCCCGCCGC
>Ga0102924_1001851_pt1 | contig 23767 bp, 28 predicted proteins | sample PaiPotPPM11metaG_FD_80116 | JGI IMG/M metagenome (GOLD analysis project Ga0102924, IMG submission 80116) | Iron sulfur acid spring bacterial and archeal communities from Banff, Canada, to study Microbial Dark Matter (Phase II) - Paint Pots PPM... ...
AGCTTCTATTGTAAAATATGATGCAGAACAACTTAAGAGCGTTCTTCATTAGTACCACCTAAAGCGGCAAGGACTGCAAGGGAGGAAAGCATGAACAACCCTAGAGAGAATTATGAATGGCGTTGTCTTAGCGAATTTGTAGCCGGTGATTTCATTAACCGATGGGGAGATGATTTTCTCGTAACTCAGGTGAAACGATCAGGAGTAAAGATCACTCTCTTTTATAGGGACACTGACAACGAAGAGAAGGGCGTCAATGGGAGAGTGTCAGCAGAGTATCTTGCCAAAAAGCGGTAAGAGCAAGAGCAGACAGAAGAGGATAAGAGCACATGAGAATAGGAAGAAAGGTCAGACTGAGGAGCCCTGCATGGGAGATCACAACTGTCAAGATATCGGTGGTGAGGATAGCAGGCCTCCCAATAGCACGAATGCCAACGCTCAAATTCAAAGCAAAGAGTTCCTTCCATCAGGATTTCCTTGCTCAGCGGAGACGGAGCAACTACCAATCATCTATACAGACAAGACAGAGCAATTCCCTGTCATTTCCTCGATCAGCAAGCTTGAGCGCCGAGCGTCCCCATTGCAAGGATGCCCGGTGCCTTGCCTTTCATTGCCGGCTCCAGGAGTCCCGTCGTGGGTCATGGGGTGGTATCTTTGGGATACCTCATCTGAGGAGTGCACCTCGGGTTGTTTTTTACATGAAAATCGAGTATACTTTTAAGTGAACACAGTTATTCCTTTTGTCAATTTTCGTATGGAACAACGTATTTTCTGTGCTTGTTAGCACCTCTTCCCACGCTCTCCAATCTCACAAAAAAGGGATGTCACTCATAGTAGATAGGGAACGCATCGCAGCACATGAGGAACTACACATGAGCCGCATGACGAAAACCATCGGATAACAGCCTATTTTTCACCCAAAAAGAAACGTGAGAATGCACGCTTCAAAGTGGCACTTGGAAGGGTCATCTTCGGTTCCATGGGACTGGGAACCAAAGTCTCAGGCTTTCCTCGTACGATACAGAGCAATCTCTCTACGATGTGCAAGTGACCCATCATCAAGGTTTCACGGTTCTGACGATCTCGTGCAGCAGAAATGCGACACTGCGAACGACCTTGCGCTTCAAACCTTCCCGTGCTGTCGCATTTCTGCTGCATCGGTGCATAAGTACTATGAGTCCCTGATCATCTGTTTTAACACGTATTCCCAGGCCAAATAAAGGAGGCATAAAGATGAGTCGTTTTCTGCAAGGGCTCTTCATCGGCATGACTATCGGTCTCTTTGTCGCATTGATCATAGCACTGATGAAGAGCGAAATGCTGCGGCGCCAATTAGGCAAGCGCTTTGAAGAGCTAAGAAACGCTCGACCTTCGAGTGAGCAACTGAAGCAATCTGCACAACAGACAGCAACAAAAGTGCGAAAGACCAAAAGTGTTCTTGGCAATCTGATACAACAAACTGCCAGGAGAGTGATGCAACGCAGGCAGGAGGGTATCAGCACCGTACAGCAGACTGCACAACCGATGGAGCAAAGTGAGCAGACAAGGAGCACCACCTCAGATGAAGAGTCAATACATACGTTGGGAACACCAGGGACAGAATAGTTCTAGAGCTCATCCCGTGTGCACGTTTTTTTCGCTGAGCAGTATCTACGTGATGAAACAGAGGAGGTCACGCCAGATGTGATCCCATCAGTAAATCCCTTCTATATACCCAACTCAAAGCAACGTCTCAACATGGTTGAGGGTTCGGCAGCAGATCACCTTCACTGAGGAGGTTGAATTAGATCCCTTTCCGCCTTCGCTTATCACCTCCGGTTTGTCGCCAGTTCACGATGAAGTGGGTACGTACCTCACCAACGACTTTACAGTCACGTGCATCGTTTTCCGCTGTCGTGTAAGCGGTATAGAAGGGGGCAAGACGCCCGGCGAGGCGTGCGATCTCCCCAATAAGCTCTAGATCGCGGGTTTCATACGCCTGGGTTCCCTGTGTATGCCCCTGGTTCCACCCTTCTGTGTAGAGGGCGTGACAGTCATTTTCTTTCAGATAGAAGGCGTGAGGGTCAGGATATTCTTTCGGCCTCTTCAGCAGCTTCGGGTCCCTCAGTGACTTGGGATCGCACAGGGATGCCACGTCATACTCAGGGTGGTACGTTGCCATTCCGGTTTGCAATTCTGAATACGCGCTGAAGAAGCCCAACACTCGTCCGATATCTCTCATCTTCTGTCCATCCAGGTCCTGCCTTGCTTCGTTCTGTACCATCTGCTTCTCTCTTTCACTGTTTACCTGATGACTTGCCACTGATTGACAACATGAGGGAAGCCATCATGGCAATCGACAATATACCTTGATGAGACGTCGCTGGTGTATACTTTTCCCAAAATGGTATGGCGACCCCTGGATGGATATTTACGGTTGGTGAAGGCCTTGCTTGGTGCAAGAATGTAGACGATTTCTCCGGTGCATTGACGCTCATGCTCCTCAATGGTGACCGTCTCACCAAGCTGATACTCACCGGTATGAACTGGTCCAAAGAGCTTTACCAGAGAGTCTCCATCGTCCATATTGAACGCATAGTGCTCATAGATGCGCTGTCCATTTCTGATGTATTCAGCGATAGTTATACGTTCATCAGTCTCAAGCGTGATGATCCAGAGACTCGAAAACGCTTGTGGTTGCACTACATCAAGAGGACTCCAGACTACGGCCTTGAGATCTGGTCGAGCGTGCATCGTTCCCAGAGCAGCGTGTTCAAGCAGTTTGATCTGAACTCGGCGGAGAATGGAAGCGCTATCCTGTTGACTGAAGCCCAAGAGATCCGCTATCTCGATCGTATTCACTCTGACACACGCTCGCATTCCGCAGTTTTGCCAGTCAATAGGATCAAGCATAATATGGAGCTGTTCGCATATGGCTGTTATCTGTTTCGCTTGCTGGCATGCTTCTTTTTGCTCCTGAGCACTATTTCTGTGTGAGTAGGTCATGGGGTATAACTCCTCTTGAGTCTGATTTTAAGCCTGTTGCCTTCTCTGCTCGAAGTTCCACTGAAAAATGGTGGGGAATGAGTCCCAAAGGACGTTTGCAGACGAAGCGTCAAGCAGTAGACCTCTTCTCATCTCTCCTCGCACCCTCCCTCTTTCGTAGAGCCTCCTCGGTCTCGAGAGTCACGAGTTCAATGGAAGCATCCGTATCAACGTAGGCTGAAAAGAGTTTGGTCTCGTTGGTTGCATCCATAAGGACGTACACAACTCCCCTGTCGGTGGCATTGACTCTCCCCTGCTCTCCTGTGCGATTGATATGCACGCGATCATCTTCCTGAAAGTAGGTTCCATCTGCGTTTGTTTCCATAGCTTTCTCTACCTTTCTCCAATAGCATGCTGGGCCCAGTGGCCGTATTGTTCATCTAACGTTCTTTGTATCTCGTTCACACTGCTGGCATACAGGGATGCATCGCGGTGGTTGTCAAACGATCGAACATGGCGGTCGTTGGGTTCTGGCCCTCCGCTTGTGGACAGGCGCTCACGGATTAAAAAAACCTGTTCAGTGAGGGGTTGGACATAGTAGCGGTCTTCTCTCATCATGTTACCTCTGACGGTATGCTGGAAGGTCAAGCGTATTCTGACTGACCAGAAGGTTCACTTCCTTGTGTATTGTGACTGCACGGATACATACGAGAACGTTCAAGCAAGAACCGCCTCTGCTTGTACGTTCTTTACAAGAAGCCATTTTTCACTGAGATGCTCTGGAAATGAGATGGTCATTGTCATAGGTATCACCTTTCTTGGTGAAATACCATGGGCGCTCCTTCTGTGGAGACGAGCGAACCAGGAATGTATGCCTTCGATTCGTCATGGGAGGCGTTGCGTTCCTTTTCCTTCGCTTCGCTCCTGGTACCGGTATGATACGTCATCAGAGTTTCACGGGAAGAGAAAAAACCGCGCATCTGATCTGCAACATGTCCATTCATCGCGTGCTGGAACGACAGCGTTGTCGCATTGTTCATGCGTTCTGTTTCCTCCTAGAGGCTGTCGTTTAGCCCACACTGCCAGACATCTCCAACTGGATCAACCGGTTCAATTCAACCGCGTATTCCATTGGGAGTTCCTTCGTGATCGGCTCAATGAAACCGTTGACGATCAGTGAGTAGGCTGAGGACTCATCGAGGCCACGGCTCATCAGGTAGAAGAGCTGGTCGTCACCAACCTGGGAGACGGTCGCCTCGTGGCCGATCTCGGTCTGGTTCTCTTCGACGCGAATGGTTGGATAGGTATCGGTGCGAGCATGCTCATCGAGCAAGAGCGCGTCACAGCGCACACTGGACTTGGAGTGGTGTGCACCCCGGTTGACGCGGACCAGGCCGCGATAAGAGGCTCGACCAGTCCCCTTGGAGACCGACTTCGAGAGAATCTGGGAAGTGGTGTACGGAGCAAGGTGTGTCACCTTTGCCCCTGCATCCTGATGCATACCATCGCTGGCAAAGGCTACCGAGAGAATGTCGCCGCGTGCACCCGGCTCCATCAGCAGAACCGCGGGATACTTCATCGTCACCTTCGAGCCAAGGTTCCCATCGACCCATTCCATCGTTGCATCTCGGTATGCTGCTGCACGCTTGGTGACGAGGTTGTAGACGTTCTTCGACCAATTCTGGATGGTCGTGTAGCGGACGCGGGCACCTTCCATCACCTTGATCTCTACCACGGCGCTGTGCAGGCTGTCGCTGGCATAGGTCGGTGCGGTACACCCCTCAACATAGTGGACATAAGAGCCAGGAGCAGCGATAATCAACGTCCGCTCGAACTGACCCATGTTCTGAGCATTGATACGGAAGTAGGCCTGCAAGGGAATTTCAACTCGCACGCCCTCGGGCACATAGACAAAGCTGCCACCACTCCACACGGCACTGTTAAGCGAGGCAAATTTATTATCGGATGGCGGAATGACCGTACCGAAGTGCTCTTTGATGATGTCGGGATAGGAGCGCAGAGCTGTATCCATGTCGGTGAAGATCACGCCCAGCTTCTCCAGATCCTCGCGTACTTTGTGGTAGACAGCTTCACTCTCGTACTGTGCCGTCACGCCTGCCAGGTACTTCTGCTCAGCTTGCGGAATACCCAGCCGATCAAACGTGTCCTTAATTTCTGCTGGGATGTCGTCCCAGGTTTTCCCCTGCTGCGCGACTGGCTTGATATAGTAGTAGATGTTGTCGAAGTCGATCCCTGATAAGTCCGCTCCCCACGTCGGCATTGGGCGCTTCTCGAAGAGTGTCAGGCTCTTGAGGCGGAACTGCCGCATCCAATCGGGCTCGCTCTTCATTTCAGAGATCTGCTCAACGATCTTCTTGCTCAGTCCTCTCTCGGACTTGAAGGCATACTTTTCTGTGACGTGGAACCCAGGACTATACGCGTCCTGTTGCTGTGTCAATGTCTGGCTCATGCGTTCCTCCATTTGCTCTTTTTCTTAATTATAGTATAACACAATGTAATTCTATTATAACACAATTATTTACTATTTAGCAAATTTATAAAAAATGCATCGGTGAGTGAAGACCGTGAGTCTCTGGATAATCTCGTGACCCATTTACCTGTGGGGAATCATCAGTTTTGAGAAACATTGTATTTTTTCAAAAAATAGTGTATACTTAAAGGGTCTCATAGATATTCTTATGAGTCATACCCCTCCAGCCATGTCTCTCGTATGAACCGACGCTCAGAACACATCTCCATCATAAGAGCACGCTTTCCGAGATAGGTTTGTTCGCTCTCTCGCTTGCGATGCCTTTATCTCCCTCCCTTCAGAGATGGTCGATATCAATGGAAGGCACGTTCGTCACTGTGAGATAAGAAGTGTGTCTGAAATACGACAAAAGGACATTATTATGGAAATGTTCATCTTCCCATTCCTGCTCCTTGTGATCCTGGTTTGCGCCCTCTGGTTCCATGACGTACGGTACCGACGTCAAGAGATGCACGAGGGGAAAGAAACGAAACCAATCCTCTGATCGAGTCTCGAGGGCACGCTTGCCCTCGACAGAAGAAGCGCTCATCGCGTTTCACCAAGAAAGGCGATACCTTATGACAACCTCTCAACAGACAAGCTCGCTGTTGGATCAAATGAGAGAATACGGCAAATGATATGATCTGCCCGAAAGAAGGTTGGTTATCCGTTCTATGGGTGAATATATGAAGTACTCGTCTGTTTCCTCTCTTACACCTTATCTTACAGGGCAACGAACACGTCCGAATACATGGTCATTGCAAAGGAGGTACTCATGCAACGATGGGAATACTGCTCTCTTCGCCAGACAGAACAAGGTCTGGTGTACACGATCTATCAAGCCAATAGGTATATCATAACCTTGGTCTATCAAGGGCAAGACACAGATGGCTCTACCAAGACACTTGCCAGCTACATTGCTCGTCTTGACCTTCTCGGATGGAAGACCATTCAGACCACTCTTCCCAATGGTGGAGACGAAAACTGGCACTTCAAACGCTCAATTCATTCGGGGAACCAATACCTGAACTTCTCAAACCAAGAGGCGGAGGGCAAAGAATCTCTTCATAGGTCTTGCAGGAGCAAATTCAAGCTCATAGCGCTCCCTCGTGAAAGGAAATCTGTCATACTATTGAGTCTCAATAGCAATGATTTAAAAATAAAATCTTGAGGTCTTTATCATGTAGAGTACGCTTTCCGGGATAGGCTTGTTCGCTCTCTCGCTTGTGATGCCTTTATCTCCCTCCCTTTTTCTGATTTCCTACACTGTGCATGCTCCATAGGATTGTTTTTCACGTTAAAATCGAGTATACTTTCAAGTGAACACAACTATCCTTTTGTCAATTTGCATATGTAACGACGTTTCTTCTGTGCTTGTTAGTGCACCTTCCTACTCTCTCCAATCTAACAAAAAAGAGGTTTGTATGAACACACACATAGCATCCTGGCGGCTGCGAGCAATGGGAATCTTACGTATCATCTTTGGTCTGGTCTATGCTATTGATGCCTACTTCAAATGGCAACCTGCTTTTGGCAACAATTTGACGCAGTATTTGACAGGCAATCTCGACGGGCAATCTGGCTTTGTCCAGGTATGGATTCACCTCTGGATCAACATCGCCAAGGTGAACCCGCATGTCTTTGCCAGCCTCGTCGCACTGGGTGAGACAGCGATCGCCATCGGTTTGATTTTCGGCATCTTCAGTAATCTCATCAGTGTTGTCGGAGTGTTCTTTGCTCTGATCATCTGGACGACAGCTGAAGGCTTTGGGGGACCGTATACCGCAGGAGCCACGGATATTGGGACTGCCATTATCTATGTGCTCGTCTTTGTCGGTTTGTTTCTCTCATCCGCTGGCCTCTACTACGGCGTGGATCGCTATCTGAGTCCCAAACTAGGACGCTTCAGCTTTCTGGCAACTGGTAGCCCTGTCAAGGCTCTTCCCACATCAGGTGTAGCTCCTGAGGTGATGAAGGCTTAAGCATGTGAGCAATTCTTGGCTACCTTTGGGTGGGACCCATGATCATAGACTATCTCTGGTTGATCTGGCCAGCTTCAATTGGTCAGAAGTGATGATGGCTCCACTTAGGTTGGCACCACTCAGATACGTTTTGCTCAGGTTGGCTCCGCTCAAATCCGCATAGCTCAAGTTGGCACAGGCAAGGTTGGCGCCACTCAGATTGGCTCCGATCAAGATGGCATAACTGAAATCCGCGTTGTTTCCATCCGCCCTCGTGAGATCGGTGCCACTCAAATGAGCCTTGGAGAGGTTGAAGCCTCCAAGGTGAAATTCGCTCACATCAGCTTCATCGAGGTCGAGAAGGCGGTCAGGGTGAACGAGTCTCCACCTATTCCAACTCTCCGCAACTCCCTGTTGAAGGAGGTCAAGTTGTTCCTGATTTGCCATAGTTTGCTTTCCCCTTGATAGCAGATAAAAAAGGCACTGGACACCCAATAGTGGCAACCAGTGCCCTTTTTATGCTTGATCGGTAGTAGATCACGTGCTGTAGCCTCAAACTGCGTTATATGGTGCGAGTCCTCCCTCCTGAGAAGGCACGTAAGAGAGCGATCAGAACGCAGGCACCAATGAAGGCGACGACAATACTTCCCCAGAAACCAAAGTTTGCACCAGGATCCAGCAGATTCACGAGAAATCCGCCAATGAATGCCCCAACAACACCAATAATGATGTCACCCACCATCCCATATCCACCTCCACGCATCATCGTACTGGCAAGAAAACCGGCTATTAATCCAACGATAAGCCAAGCGAGTAAACCACCAGGATCAAGAGCGAGTGTTCCAATAACCATACTATTTTCTCCTTTTCAATTATCAAAAACAGTGAAAATCGAAAAAATACTTTTCATGAAACTGAAATGGATCATGCAAAAAATATTTTTTTCTTTGTGCTATTTCTATATACGCTTGAGATGATGAAAAGGTTTCAACGTTTTCTTCTGCAAAAGGTCAAATTATGCGTACAAGATCTATTTTTTGGCAGCCTGTTTTGATCATGCATAGGTAGTAAAAAGAGAATGATGTGGGAGGATCTAGGACGGCAAAGCAGTGCTCAAAGAGAAGCCAGAACAGTGGCAGGAGTTCTCCGATGAACACGACGCGAGATTGCCTCACACCCTGATCATCTCTGTATGATCGAAACAGACAGCCAAAAAACAGACCTTGTACGCATATTCTTTCTGTTGCAGAAGAAAACGTTGTATCCTTTTTGTCATCTTGAACGTATATAGAAATGGGACAAAGGAAAAAATCATTTTTCCTTAATAAATTGAGTTTCATGAAAAGTTTTTTTTGATTTTCACTGTTTTTGAAATTGGAGAGAATTTGACCATGCAACCGCTCTGTTATAAAAGGACCTTCCTGTGCGAAAAGAGAGAGTAAAACTACTGCAAAGAGTTATCTCGTTGAGGTGAAATAATGAGTGATACGATAACGCAAACGCGACTTTCAATGCGCTTAGATACCTATCTGAGGGAGTATACGGCAAAGAACGTCAGAAGAGATGCTCTTTTCAAAGAGGAGTGGGATACTGTATGGCAAGTAGCTGACGTTGCTCGTACACAGAATGTTCTTACTCCAGAACTTGTTGATGATGTTCGGAAAGCATTAAAGAAGGAGAGCCCGTAGGCTTGCCTTTTCCTTGTCAAACTTTGCCGACACTAATTATCGTTTATGCTATTGTATCTGTTGTATTGCGTGAAAATAATGTGCGTCCTATAACCTGCAACTGCCCATCAACATTCCCAAGATATTCTTGCTGAAGATCATACTTGTGCTCTTGCTGTGGTCGCAATGTAATAGTGACACGCGCTAACGTATTCTCGAACAGTAAGCCATGATGTGTATCTACATGTGCGTTCTGCACTTGAAGTGGGAGTACTCGTGTAGACAAACCTCCATAGGTTGCATGCGTGATGAAAGCTTGTCCTTGTATCAGTCGTCGCTCCTTGGTTTGTAACGAGTTTTGTATGGGAGTCGAGACGAGTTGATAGAGTCTGGACAACTTCGTATGCGACCGGTGAGAAATGACTGGGCGACCCTCTACAGCGTAGGAGAAATGCACATCGCCTGCTAGGACCACGACATCACCCCTCTGTTGTGCAACGCTTTTTACCAGTTCATGCCAACTTGTCGCGTAGACGGGCCAGTGCTCAAAACCGGCGCGATCGGCAATGTTTAGCTGAAGGCGTGTCAGTTGGCGTCCCAACCAGCGCAACGGCGCGATAGCATGTGTCCAGGGTCGCACACCTGCGAGATATTCGGCGAGTCCGATACACGGTGGTAGTAAGACAGGTACCGAGGAAACGAGCAGAGAAACGCCTGTCTGTTGCTCTTGTAGCCAGCCACGCAGTTCTGCCATCTGCTGTGGACTCATAATATGCATTGGAGCATAACGTTCATCAGTGGTATGAGTAGAAGTGCTAGAGCGATTGATACGTGTACTGGTGACAAAGATTGGCGGCGTGGTCGGGATCGTATAATGCCAGTGCAAATCGGTCTCACCATAGACCGCCTGTTTGATACATGTGCGTAATGCTTCCAGTGCATCCTCGCCAGTCTGTTCTGCTTCCTTCATAATCCGCAGAAGGGGATGAGCAGTCTCTTGTTGATCAAGATTTCCCCAACCTTGATAGACCCAGTAAGCAACCATCCCATCAATGAGCACATGTTCCTGTCCACTTTGGAGCATGTGTGCTCGCCATGTGGGTGTACTGTTCCAACCATCCCTAATTTCGTGATCATCACAGATCATATAGGTGGGGATACAAGCGAGCGCTTGTCGCACACTCGCAGTAGTGGTCCAAGCATAGGTATATTGTAACGCGAAATCCTCAAAAGAGGTTGCACCATCTTTTATGTGTGGACGCATATGTACCAATGGAAGGGGTGGAGTATCAGCGTAAATCTGATCGCCAATGAGTAGGAGCACATGGGGCCATACCTGCTCACACAGATCGATGTGCTTGATAAGCCATTGCCCTAGCGCATCAAGGGTATCTCGTTCCGGTTGGTTCAGTCGGCGGCATGAACCATAGAACACTCGCAAGGGGTTCTCGGCTATTGTCTCTGCCTCATCTTGGGTGCGGAAGCACTGAAGCAGGTGAGCTGTTGTATCTGGAGTACTTGTTGTCTGGTTCGCGTCCGATGCTGCTCGTGGAGAGATTTCCATGCGATAGTGGTACCAACGAGCAGGTTCTAATCCCTGCAACTGTGGTGCCACATAGTGATGCCCCCCAATAGGAATCGTCCGTGTTTTGACGAGGATGGGAGGTTGTTCTGGAGAAGCATCTAGCGTAGCGCTTAGTGTCACTGCGCATGGTTGAGCGAACTCAGCCCAAATAACCACGCTGGTAGCGGAGGTGGCACGTACGAGTGGACCAACGCAAAGGTCTTTCATGAATGTCTCGTCCTTTCGCTTCCTGCTATTTTTACTCCATTATCTTCTCTGCTCATCATCTGAAATGCCCATTCAAGACGACATGGCTTACGGTCAATTATAGCATTCGCAGCCATTGTCTCTGCGCCATGTCATGGCGGCAATCAAGGAATTCTCCCAGGGAAGGGAAAAAGACGAAGAGGTCATTGGGGAAGATTGGTTAAATAGAAAAAGCACTCATTACCATTCTAGATAACCAGTGCTTTCTTCTGTTAGAAGGCAACCAGGATTATGCTGCACGACTCCGGCCATGTGAAAAGGCACGTAGAAGAGCGATCAAAACACAAGCTCCAATGAAGGCGACAACAATGCTTCCCCAGAAACCAAAACTGGCGTCAGGCATGAGCAGATTCATGAGGAACCCGCCAACAAATGCTCCGACAATGCCGACAATAATATCACCAATCATCCCATATCCACCACCACGCATCACGGTACTGGCAAGGAAGCCTGCAATCAATCCAACGACAAGCCAAGCGATCAAGCCGCCTGGAGCAAGGGCTGCACCAAGAACGAGTCCTGTACTATTCATACTATTTTCTCCTTTTATTCATTAGAAACCGTAAAGGTTTCAAAATACCTTGTATTGATACGAACTACAATTGGCAAAGGAAAGAAACTCTTTTTTCTTTCTCCTGTTACTGACACGATTGAAATTGCTAAATAGATACAATATCATCCCTTTTCTTAGAAAAAATAATTTTTTTCTAATCTCATTAGTATTTGCTGAAAAAATTTTAAAAAGTAGCTTTTTGCATAAAAAACCATTGTAATATCCGCAAGAACAAGGTAAGCTTAAGATGATACATCTCTACAAGAGAAATGTCTATCCGAAAAGAGGAGAGACCTATGCTTATCCAGACATATGAAAAGACCACTACACTCTCACGAGAAATGACTGATGGCGTGCTGATTCAGCTGATTCTAGCAGGAGAGCAAAGCGCGTTTGAAACGCTCGTCTCTCGCTATCAGAGACCCCTGTTCAATTTTTTGTGTCACTTCCTGCGCAATTCTGAGATGGCCTGTGATATTTTGCAAGATGTCTTTGTCAAATTATACGTATCGCTTCCAACCTTACGCACGGATCAACCGTTAAAGCCCTGGCTCTTCCGCGTGGCACGCAACCGCTCTCTGGATGAATTGCGTCGCAAGCACCCAATTTGCTTCTCACAGCTAGAAATGGCTGAAGAGAAAGGCGATGTATCCCCAGTGGCGCTTCTGCCAGATACTAATCCATTGCCTGAAGAGATTGCAGAGCACCATGAACTTCAGCAGATACTCCGTCAAGCAATTGATGGGCTGCCTCTCAAATTCCGTCAAGTGGTGCTCTTGCGTTGCATGGGGCAATTACGCTTCTCAGAGATCGGTACTATCCTCAATATGCCCCAGGCAACTGCTAAGACCTATTTCCAGCGAGCACGCCCGCTATTGCGTAAGGCTCTCTCTTCTTTTAGGGGTCCCGATATTTTGGTGGTCTTCCTTCTTGACTGTCGATAGTAGAATCAAGAGAAAAGCCTCGACAGGAGCACTATGGCGCAAGCAGTATCAAAACCGAGCCAGACGAACAAGGAGGGTCAGAGAGCAACGCAACTTGGTCCCATTCTCTGCTGGGCGGTCGTCTTCGCCGACATTGGCACCTCTGTCTATTATGTCCCCGGTATTCTCTATGGAAATGTCGGGAGTCTGGCTGGCTTTTTTGTCTTCCTGACGATGTCTGTCTTCGTGCTCCTCACGCTCAAGTATGCAGAGGTGATTCATCGCTTTCCCCAGGGTGGGGGCGTCGTCACGGTGGCAGCTCAGGCTATGAATCACTGGGTTGGTGCTCTGGGCGGCATGTTTATTCTCGTCGACTATTTTCTCACGGCTGCTATCAGTTGTCTTTCGGGAATACTGTATCTCAGCGTGGTCCTTCCAGCGATGGGACCCATTGCTCTGGAAATGACGATTGGCACGCTTGTCCTACTGGGTATTCTCAATTGGGTTGGTATTAGCGCAAGCGCGAAAGTGAGCCTAGTAGGAGCTACCATTGCCTTTCTTAGCGATATTGCTCTGCTCGTCACCGTTTTTACACACCTCTCCTTTCCTGCGTTTCTTGCGTTGTTTCCCCGCATGTTGGCAGGCCATGCACTCACACCCATCACCATCTTGATCGGCTTTGCCGGTTCGTTCCTTGCCTTTTCAGGCCTGGAGAGCATTTCGCAACTCTCTCCCGTGATGAAAACTCCGCGCAAAAAGGTGGGGAGAATGGCGCTCTTGCTCGTGGTGCTCACCGTTGGCCTGACCAGTCCGTTGCTGACGATGCTCTCGACCCTTCTGCTTCCTCAGAAGGTGCTTGAAGATCCCATTCTCTCTGCACAGGTCGTCTCGCTCCTCGGCGGACACTGGGGCAGTATCGCTTTGCAGACGGAAGTGGCGGTCAGTGCCAGTGCGCTGCTCGTGTTTGCCAGCAATACGGCTATTATTGGAGCTTACTACGTCTTTTTGGCCCTCGCACGGATGCAGTTCTTCCCGGCGCTTCTCCTGCAGCGGAATACACTGCGTGGGACCCCTCACTATGCCATTCTGCTCGCAACTGCTATTCCGATCATCATCTTGCTGCTGGTAAGAGGAAATATTGCGGTCCTTGGCGACATGTATGCCTTTGGTTTGTTGGGAGCTTTTACACTGACCTGCCTGGGGCTGGATATTGTGCGCCACCGTGAACGGAAAGCTGCACGAACGGCGTGTGACCACCTCCATCTGACAGATGGCCAAAATGATCCGGCCACTGTGAACCATGCAGCAGATGGTACAACCGCATTCACACAGGAGCAGACGCCCCCAACTGAACACCCATCTCCAAATGATCCACGGAGAGAAGCGACGCCGCCTTCGCCTTACGCAGGAAGAATAATGCTCAACTCCTGGTACACCTTCAAGTTCTACATAGGGTTGCTGACAACGGCGCTGGTGGTAACCGCATGGACAACGAATCTGGTGACAAAGCCGTTGGCGACCGCCTTTGGAGGGACGGTCACGCTCGTTGGCATGGGGATAGCCTATGTCAACTATGCCCGTCACAAGCGTGAGGAACATGTGCCCGTAGTGGTCACCCATAGTGAAGAATACTTGCCCGGTTCCACCCTGGCTGTGCTACTACCTGAGAATGAACACAACACTGCCGTTATCCACTCAGCCATCAATTATGCCGATGGGAAGCCAGTCGTCTTTCTCTATCTTGGCAGCGGGAATGCCAAGCAAACGCAACGCCTGTTTGAGCATCATGACCCTTACCACGATGATGAGCAAGCGCAAAAGACTTTTGGCCGAGCCGAGTACCTAGCACAGAAGTCCAAAGTGAAGCGCCTGTTTTTGTATCGGAAGCTTGAACTGCATGCTATTGAGCAGGTTTGGCGCATCGTGCATCCCCATGATATGGTGATCGCAGCAGAACCTGTTTCGCATATTCAGGATATCAATCCCGACCGCATTCGCTTTGAAGTCACACCAGAAGGGAAAGTAGCGCACCTGCTGAAACGCTGGTGAACATCTTGTCCTCCCTTTCGGGGATGGCTGTCAACGTGGATGTCACCGACCGCATGGTGCCTTTGTGACATCCACGTTGATTGTGTGATAAGACGACAAAAGTGAAGGGTTGAGGGAGAGAGACCATGGCATCTCTCCTCTGTCCGCTCAAGCAGGAGCGCTAGAACCAGCGGCGCCGTGGACGGCGAACGGGGCCACCACGCCGATAGTAGTGTGCATAGTAGGGCTGGACACGATGGTACGCAAAACCGCTCCAGACGGCCACGATGATCGCTGCGACGATGATCGTGCTTATTAACGGGACACCATCGAGCAATGGTTCACCCGCGATCTGAAAGTGGAAGACTCCCACAATCAGAAAAATGGCGAGTAAGCCTACCAGGATCGCACCTACGATGCCGTCAGGCGCACGCCGACGAGCGATCAATTCACCCACCACACCGACCACAGCTGCAATAATGATCCAAATGAGTATTTGCGTGAACGAGATTGTCATTGATATCTCCTTGCTGAAAGAATGGAGTAGCACGAAGGCGGGAATACGAATAAGACCATTTCTGGAAGCACATTCCCACAGAGAGATGAACACCCAGATGTGTGAATCATCGTGTTTCTAAAATGGAACAGTGCTTTGCGTGCCATTTTTTTCTACGAGGGACACGGCTCATAAGAAGATCTATATGCTACACTAAGTATACACTATTTTCGAGGAAAATGCTCATTTAATTGCTCCACTTTCATTAGAAAGTGTTAAATTTTTTATCATGATTATTCATTTTTGATGAGCGCGTTTACAATCCAATACGTGTATACTTTTTATTTGATAAATATTGTAATTTGACAAAAAATAGTGTCTACTTAAAGTAGCTTCTAGATCTTCTTATGAGCTTTGCCCCTTGAGCTATTTGAAGGCGGAGCAAGGTCACCTTTGGTTGCGTAGCCAAGCCGTGCAAGCCGCGACATCCACTTCCCAGTTTGCGGCGTTGCGTGCCATTTGCTCCGCTTGCTCACCTGTTATTGGCCCTCATAGCCTACCATATCCTTCTCAATTATGCCGTTATCAACACCCATTCCCGTTTATTACATCATCATGCGCAAAGGAGACAGAATACGTTCGCTCACCTTCCTATGCCATGAACGACTCATCCACTGCTCACGCGTCAATTCAAGGGCATGCGTGGCGTCACAGGTGAACAATTCCTCCATTTGGCGGGCCAACGCCTCGCTGTACACCTCGGCGTTGATCTCATAGTTGCCAACGGAACTGAGGCGATCCAGGTTCGCCGTCCCGATGGTTGACCAGACTCCATCAATGGTGCAGGTTTTCGCGTGGAGCATGTTGCGATAGCAAAATACACGCATGCCCGCCTGTAAGCATTTCGTAAAATAGCCTCGTGCGAGCCAGTCTACGACCACATGATTGGAGATCCAGGGCACCAGGATCTGCACCTCCACGCCCCGCCCAGATGCCGCCTTGAGGGCATCGAATAGCGTACCATCAGGCACAAAATAGGCATTGCTGAGTCGGATGGTATGTTCGGCACGCTCAATCGCTTCAAGATACATATCGCGAATCGGGAAGGTGAGGCGCTGGGCATCCGTGCTGAGAAAGTTGATGCGTGAATCGAAGCAACGAGGATAATGCCGGGTGATTGGTTCCTGCCCGGTGACATGCCGATTCCAGAAGTCGATGAACGATCGGGCCAGATCGGCTGCAGCGGGTCCAACGATGCGCAGATGCGTATCGCGCCAGGTAGATGCATAAGGACTGCCCAGGTTATAGCCTCCGATGAAACTGGTCGAACCGTCCACGATGAGCAGCTTGCGATGCTCCAGCGCGTAGCGACGCAGGTCAAGCACTTGCCAGGGGCGGCGTACAATCTTGTAGGGGAGGACGTGCATCGCTGGCGGGAATACCTTGAAGGCGTGGGGCACGACCACATTGCCAAAGCTATCGAAGACCACGTAGACCTCCACCCCCTGCGCGGCTTTGCGTGCCAGGGCCTCCTTGAAGGCTTGACCGACCTCGTCATCTTTCCAGATATAGGTTTCGAGGTAGACACTCTGCTGAGCTGCATCAATCGCCGCAAGCATGGCATCGTAGAGATCACGCCCATAAGCGTAGACGCACAGGCAATTGTCCCCCACATGCACTTCATCGAGAGATGGATGGGGAAAGCTCCCCTCGTGCCGGTGCCGCTTGTGTTGTTCAGAGATGACATGGAGGACCAGGATAATGACCACTTGCAAGAGCACCAGTATGCCGGTCAGTGCCAGCAGGATGTGTATGATGGAGCGTCGGTGTGATTGGCATGATGCAGCCAGGGCCTTTACCCAGTGTCGTCGTGTTTGCATCTTTTCCATCTCCTTTTCTGGCACTTCCACCCTTTCCTCCCTGCTGTTTGAGATCACCTCTGTTTCTTCCAAAGTTCCGTACAATGGTGTGATCCTCGGAGTGCAGAGTACATTAGCGCAGCTTAGAGCGGCAGGGATAGCTCGTTCTTACGAGAACCATTCAGCAGCTCGTGGACGGGCACGCTTGGCGTTGCATCTCAAAAGCTGCGGAGAGCCGATTCTCCCATGAGGCAATGCAGGGGAGTTCCCATATTATTGACCATTAACAATAGCACAGGGAGACGCGCTCCACTCTTCATGCTCATGGAACACGTTGTTGTCAAGAACGAAAAGGAGGCTCAGGGCAAGCTTCCCTGAGGAGAAAGCGGTTTTGATGTGTATCTGGTAGACCCCGTAGGAGCGTTCTGGTGCGTCAATATATCCAATACAATATGCCTCTCCGCGTACTTTATTCGGGGCGTCACGAGTGGTAACAAGGAGTTTCCCTACTGCATGAGTTGTTGTCCCTCGTGGAATGGAGATGGGATATGAGATTGACCCGCTTTCGTAGAGTTGGAGGAGTTGGAATACGGGTTTGCTCATGATTGGAACGGAAAGCCGGAATAGGAATCTAGCCCAAAAGAGCCATGTTTTTTGAGTGGCTCCGAGAATAAGGGAGTGTACAGAAATACCCTTCCTATCTGGCGTGCTCTCCTGCTCCGTCAAACGTACGGAAGTTGTTTTCGTACGGTCCCTAAGCGCTGTAAATATCATGATCTCGTCCTTTTCTTGAGACGATACAGCTGTATCGCTCTTTGTACCAACGATGGTAAATGAAGTGGCACAAAGGCGGAAATACGAATGAGGCCATTTCTGGAAGCATGTTCCCATGGAGAGATGAACACCCAGATGTGTCAATCATCGTGTTTCTGAAGATGGAATAGTGCTTTGCGTGCCATTTTTTTCTACGAGGGACATGGCTCATTAAGAAGATCTAGAAGCTACACTAAGTATACACTATTTTTGAGAAAAATGCTCATTTAATTGCTCCACTTTCATTAGAAAGTGTTAAATTTTTTATCATCATTATTAATTTTTGATGAGCGCGTTTATAATCCAATAGGTATATACTTTTTATTTAATAAATATTGCATTTTACTAAAAAATAGTGTATACTTACCGTAGCTTCTAGATCTTCTTATGAGCTTTGCCCCTTCAGTCGTGTCTCTCGTAGGAACTGGCGCTCAGAACATCTCTCCACCATCGGAACGTGCTATCCGAGATGGTCTTGCTCGTTCTCTCCGCTTGCGTATCCCTTCTCTCCTCAAAAGTGGACAACGTCCATGGAAGACACGTTTGACACCGTGAGCACAAGGTATGTTTTGAATACAACTGGAAAGGACACCACTATGCTACTACTCATCTTCTCATTCCTCCTCTTTGTAATTCTGCTGTGTGCCCTCTGGTTCCATGACGTATGGTACCCACCTGAGGGGCGAGCAGAGAAAAAGAAATGGAGCCATTCCCTTGATCGTATCGAAGGCGGGAACAAGCACAACAGTCAACATGTCGCGCTACTCCACCCATCAAACCTAGGGAAGGAAGCGTCGTCGGCATTTCCCCTGTTTCACGAAGAAAGGTGATACCTATGACCATCTCTCAGAAGCTGCACACAATGCACGCCGATCAGATGGTGTACGAAGAAAGCTCTGATCAAGAGCAAGGTAGGCCTTCCGTTTCCTCTCCTCCAACGCAGATTGTGCGGGAAAATGGGACAAGAACCTTCATTCCTGATCACAGCCTGCAGGAAGTGACTTTCGAGAATGAGGCGATAGATCGATGGCTTGATGATGGGGGCACCGAAGCGCGAAGGTAGCAGGTGCATGCATAACACTTCTCTCTTCAGCGAAGCACATTTTCCTTGCTCGAAGGGGTAGATTGTAGCCTATAGAGCGCTAAGGAGTCATCAGGAAATAACAGTATCAATTTTGAGAGTACAACAAGCTCAAAGAGCCTGCTTCAATTGCTACCTTATATTCTTTGACGACTCCTAAGCGCCGAGAAACGTGGTGAACATATGAACAGACAGGACATACAGATGATAGCTCGACAGGCGAGTGGCGAATACATGATGAAGCATATTGCCGGTATTATGGGAATAGTACAGGACAAACGCCTTCGGAACAAAAATGAAGCGCTAGATGAAGAGACGCTCGTCATCATCGAAGCACAGGTCAAAGCTCTTGCAGAAGGACTTGCACACAGCAATGGAGAGATGAAAGGACACGACCGATGACCATGACTCCTGTATATACAGAACATCTCAGTGAACAATGGCTGCTTGAAAGAACGTACCATGCACACCTGCATAATGGGAGGGAACTTTCTGTTCCCTTCCTCACGGAGGCGATGAAGCAGCTCATCGACTTCCCCGTTCCTCTCTCATCGCAGTCATACAAATCAAAATTGGCAGAGAGGGTACCTTTGGAGAAGAGTACCAACATCTCTATTCTCTCCCTTCCTGGAGGGAAATCTCACAAGAAGAAGCCTATGCTCTCTATCACCAAGGAATACCTATCCTGCTCTATGGGGAGCACGCATGGGAGCATCCAAAAGGAGTGCCTGGAATTTGGAGACCGAATAGAAACATGCGCGTCATCATCTATGGAAACGCGTATGTGCAGCCCGAGGCAGTTTCTGGAACCGAGTACGCGGTGTGCTACCTGGATCCCAAACGAGGCACATTCTCCAATGATGCTTGGAGAGGCTGGTTCTCTTCTGACACCGCCACGATCCTCGATGGCAGCATTCACAGCACCATCACCTTCCTTGGTCCCTGCGTGCAGTTTCCCTATACCACCCATTACACCGTGATTGCTTCTGATGGGCAAGTCCATGAGTATTCAGACAGGGCCGGGGCAATCCAGGGATTCCATACGTTTCCACCACAAGAGATGGGTGAGGAGAACGATCTGCACACCGTCTTCCCCCAGTTCTGTTATTATCATGAGGTCATGTGTCCAGGCGGCGTCTACCGCCTCGAATTTTTCGGACCTCATATGGATGAGCAGGGATACCAAATGAAAGAGGGAGAGGAAAGGAGGAGAGAAAGCATGTGGGAAGCCATCAGGTGATTTTTTGTGCTATCTTTGCTATATATACATTAGATGTGTTAGATGCATTTCACTTCGTCTTTCGTTTGTTTCCTGATAGTTGACGGATCACTTGTTCTTTTGTTACACTGTACAGGACAACGTTTGCTCATGGTGAAAAACACGAAGAGAAGAGATTGGTATGCAGCAGAACCCAACGTTATTTGCGCAACTGAGGTCTCCCGTCCTTGCACATCAGGACAGCTCATGAAACGAGATGCAGTATATGGATACGACCACGGAAGTCGCTTCCGCCGCTCTGCCTTCTGGAAACCCTTCCTTCCCCATTGTAGGGATCGGGGCTTCTGCTGGTGGGTTAGAGGCCTTCACCCAGGTGCTCAAACATCTGCCCGCCACTACCGGCATGGCCTATGTGTTCGTGCAACACCTGGACCCTGCGCACGCTAGTCTCTTATCTGACTTGCTTGCTCGGACCACACCCATGAACGTTCGTGAGGCCAGGGAGGGGATGGAAGTCGAAGCAAACCATGTCTACGTCATTGCTCCCAACACCGACCTGACGCTGGAACAGAGCACACTCAAACTCGTGCCCCAAACCAAAACAGAGGGGCAGCACCTCTCCATTGATACCTTCTTGTCTTCGCTGGCTGAGAGTTCCCAGCATCAAGCTATTGGAATAATCCTCTCAGGAGCAGCGTCTGATGGGACGCGCGGACTCCAGACCATCAAAGAACGAGGGGGAATCACCCTGGCTCAGGATGCGCAATCAGCCCGCGCTTCCTCGATGCCGCAGAGCGCCATTGCCGCCGGGTGTGTCGACTTTATCGGGTCGCCTGAACGTATTGCCAAAGAACTCATCAGGATCAGTCGCCACCCATTAGTCCAACAGGCGAACACTACGGAAACAGAGGAGCGTGATGATGGAGGAGCTGAACGTGAGCAGGCATTCCGGCAGATTCTGCGTATGTTACGCCAGAGGATGGACGTGGATTTCACCGCGTATAAGCCAACGACCCTCAAGCGTCGGATTGAGCGTCGGATGGTGTTGCAGCAGATCGACAGCAAGGCCGAGTACTTGGTGTACCTGCACGATCACCAAGCCGAAGTAGAGGCCTTGTACCAGGACATGCTGATCGGCGTGACGAGTTTCTTTCGCGATCCCTCCACCTTTCAGACGCTTGGACGTGAGATCTTGCCGCGTCTGATGGCGACAAAAGCCGCTGGTTCCCCCATTCGGGTGTGGGTGCCAGGCTGTTCGACTGGGGAGGAAGTCTATTCCCTGGCGATCTGCTTGCTGGAGTTTCTGGCCGAGGACTCACTCACGGTTCCCCCCATCCAACTATTTGGCACAGATCTCAATCCAAAGGCGATAGCGTCGGCCAGAGCAGGCATCTATCCGCCAGACGCACTCGGAGCGCTCTCTCCTGAGCGTCTGGATCACTTCTTTCTCGGCATCAATGGGTGCTACCAGATTCGCAAGGCCATCCGCGAACTGTGTGTTTTCGCCCAGCACAATCTTCTCAAGGACCCACCGTTCTCCCGGCTTGATCTGCTGAGTTGTCAGAACGTGCTGATTTACCTGGAGCCGATGGCGCAGAGGAAGGTGATCCAGACCTTCCACTATGCGCTCTCTCCCCACGGTGTCCTCCTGCTCGGACCATCGGAAACCATCGGGACCAGCACCGATCTCTTTGCGCATGCCGGGGAGCACAAACGACAGCTGTATGTGAAAAAAGCCACGAGTGCATGGCCCCATGTCGTCAGGGATGTCCGCAGATCAACCAGAGGACCAGCACCAGACCCAGGTGAGAAGGAGTGTAGCATGACTCATGAAGAGGGAAATAGGGAATTTGATCTCCAGAAGGAGACAGATCGTTTGCTGGCCAGTTTTGCCCCGGCTAGTGTTGTCGTTGATGCGGAGATGGAAATCCTCCACTTTCGTGGAGACACGAACCCTTACCTGAGACCTGCGCCTGGTCGTGCGAGCCTCAATCTCTTCAAAATGGCGAGAGCGGGCTTGGACTTGGACCTGCGAACCGCTCTTTCCAAAGCGAAAAAGAGCGGACAGCCGGTGAAAAAAGAGGGGGTCCAGGTGAGCGACCAGGGCGTACTCCACGACATCACCGTGGAAGTTATTCCCCTCAAGGCGTCCGCTACGGAACGCTACTTTTTGATCCTCTTTGAAGAGGCTCCCGCGTTGTCCACTCAGCCAACCACACCCCCGGCACCAGACGGACTGCAAGGGAGTGCGGTACGACGGGGGATCAAAGATCGGCGCATCAGGGAAGTAGAGCGAGAGTTGGAGTCCACCCGGCAGGAGACGCGCTCCATGATTGAGGAGTTAGAGACCGCCAATGAGGAACTGCACTCGGCGAATGAAGAGGGCCTCTCCAGCAATGAGGAGTTACAAAGCCTCAATGAAGAACTGGAAACGTCCAAAGAAGAGATCCAGGCCAGCAACGAAGAGTTACTCGTCGTGAATGCAGAACTCCAGCAGCGCAATGTGCAATTGCAGGAAGCTCGTGACTTCGCGGACGCGATTGTGGAGACCATCCGGGAGCCACTGCTCGTCTTGGATGCAGACCTGCGTGTGCAACGTGCGAACCTGGCCTTCTACCACTGTTTCCAGGTGGATCCTGCGGAAACGGAGCATCGCCGGATCTTCGAGCTGGGAGATGGCCAATGGAACATTCCCGCCTTACGGACCCTGCTAGAAGATCTGCTCCCCACCAATCACGCCTTCGTGAATTACGAGGTAGAACACACTTTCCCTCGGATTGGTTTCAGGGCCATGCTGCTCAATGCCCATCGCATCGATAGTGTCCCGCTTATCTTGCTCGTGATGGAGGACATCACCCTACGCAAGCAGGCAGAGAGTGAAAAGCAGCGGTTACTGGAGCAACGCAAGGAATTTATGGCCATCGCCAGTCACGAACTGAAGACGCCCATCACCAGTCTAAAAGGCTATACGCAGCTACTACACACCCGCTTTGTCAGAGCGGGTGATGAACGCTCGGCGGCTCCTTTGGCAAAGATGGATACGCAACTGGACAAACTCATCACCCTGATCAATGAATTGCTCGACGTGACCAAATTAGAGGCTGGCCAACTTGCTTGGCACAACGAGCAGTTTGACCTGAATACCCTCGTGCGAGACCTCGTCGAAGAGGTGGGCTATACCACAGAACTGCACCAGATCCGCATCGAGGGAGCTATCCCTACTCCAGTCTTCGGAGACCGTGAACACATCGGCCAAGTCCTCATCAATCTGCTCTCCAACGCCATTAAATATTCTCCCCAGGCCGATGCCATCCTGGTTTCGGTTGCAACTGACGGGGACACGGTCACCGTCGGCGTGCAGGATTTTGGCATTGGCATTGCCTTAGAGAAACACGAGCACCTCTTTGAACGCTTCTTTCGGGTGAGTGACCCAGAGTCCAAGACGTTCCCTGGTCTTGGACTTGGCCTCTTTATTTCGGCACAGATTGTCAAACGGCAAGGGGGACGGATGTGGGTAGAAAGTTGCGAGGGTGTCGGCTCGACCTTTTTCTTTACCATCCCGCTCGCACCGCAGCCAGAACCCAGCACGATACGGGAAGAAGGGGAAGAGCAGTATGCGTAAAAAATACTCTACTCCTCACAGCCGCATTAAATGGTGGAGACACAGTCATTTGAGCCCAATTTGGCCAAGTTTTTGAGCTCGACCACCAGATAATATAGCTCTGTGCGTCGCGGGACGCGGTTTGCGTATCCCCAACGCAGTTGGGAAGAATTTGGAGGGATATTCTTGGATCATCACACTTACCTAAAACCGAAAGGCAGAGGGGACCACAGCATGTGTG
>Ga0102924_1001852_pt1 | contig 23765 bp, 21 predicted proteins | sample PaiPotPPM11metaG_FD_80116 | JGI IMG/M metagenome (GOLD analysis project Ga0102924, IMG submission 80116) | Iron sulfur acid spring bacterial and archeal communities from Banff, Canada, to study Microbial Dark Matter (Phase II) - Paint Pots PPM... ...
GTCCAGGGTGGTGATGACGGGCAGCGGGTGCTCGGCCGGGGCCGGGAACGCCTGGGTCATGACCTCCAGCAGTTCCTCCAGCCCGATGCCGTGCGGCGAGGCGGCCGCCAGCACGGGGTAGAAGGTGCCGCGGGCCACGGCGGTCTCGAGGTCGTCGATCAGCACCTTGGGGTCGATCTCCTCGCCGGACAGGTACCTGTCCATGAGGGTCTCGTCCTCGCTCTCCTGGATGACCGACTCGATGAGCGCGGACCTGGCGTCGGCCACCCGGTCGGCGTCCGCGGCCTCAACGTCCTGTTCGGCCCGGCTGCCGCCTGAGTAGTCATAGAAGCGCTCGGAGAGCAGGCCGATCAGGCCGCGCACGCCGCCGTCGCCGTCGGAGACGGGCAGGTACAGCGGGGCCACGGAGTCGCCGAAGGCGTCCCGGCAGGCGGCCAGCGCCTCATCGAAGTCGCCGCGCTGGTGGTCGATCTTGGTGATGACGACGGCGCGGGGCGTGCCGGCCTTGGCGCACTCCTCCCACAGCATCTTGGTCAGCCCGTCGACGCCCTCGACGGCGGAGACGGTGAACAGGGCGGCGTCGGCGGCGCGCAGCCCGGCCCGCAGGTCGCCGGTGAAATCTGCATAACCTGGGGTGTCCAGCAGGTTGACCTTGACCCCCGCGTGCTCGAACGGCACGAGCGTGAGGTTGACCGACCGCTGCTGCCTGACTTCGACCTCGTCGAAGTCGCTGACCGTGGACCCGTCCTCGACGCGGCCCGGCCGCTGGATGGTGCCGGTGGCGACCAGCAGTGCCTCGGCCAGCGTCGTCTTTCCTGCTCCGGAGTGGCCGACCAGCACTACGTTGCGCACCTTATCGGGCTGGTCGGCCGTGGGTGCCTTGCCGGCGGCTCCAGTGGCATGGGTCTTGTCCGCCATACGCGTCGCCTCCTCGCGTCGTTTGGCTGCTGCACGACCAGCCTTTACCTCCTGGCCACGCCATCACAAGACCCAGTGCCTAATCGTGGGGAGAGTTGTGGTATGTCCCTGACCGTCAGCCCGGGTTCAGCCCGCTGTGCAGCCCAGGGGGGACGACCCCCCTATCCCCCCCGCGCCGCCTGCGGCGGCAGATCGGAGATGACGTCAGGGGTCAGCCCGGCCAGGCCGGGCAGCACGACCGCGGCCAGGGCCAGGGCGTCGGGGCCAGGCGGGTAACGCGGCCGGGGGACGGCCACCACGGCCAGGCCCGCGGCGGCGGCCGAGCGCAGCCCGTTGGCCGAGTCCTCGATGGCGGCGCCGCGCCGGGGGTCGATGCCCAGCGCGCCGGACACGGCCAGGTAGATGTCGGGGGCGGGCTTGCCCCGCGGCACCCGCTCGGTGGACATGGTGGCCGCGAAGCAGGGGGCCAGCCCGGCCTGGTCGAGCACGGTCTCGATGAGCGCCGGCGGCGAGGAACTGGCCAGCCCCAGCGGCCAGCGGGCGGCCAGGCGGCGGACGGCCTCGACGGCGCCGGGCAGCAGCGGCAGGTGCTCGCGGTAGCGGTCGGCCATCTGGCCGATGACCAGGGCCGCCACCTGTTCCGGGGGCAGGTCCACGCCCAGCTCGCCGGCCAGGTAGCGGGCCCACTCCTGGGTGCTCATGCCCATCAGGCGCTGCTGGGCGTCGGCGGCCCAGTGCCCGCCGTGATCGGCGACCACCTGTCGGCGCACCTGCTCCCAGACCGGCTCGGAATCGACCAGGACGCCGTCTAGGTCAAAAATCACCGCCTGGATCACGGAATCACCCTCCATGGGATGGTCTCGAACGGGCAACATCGGGTGCCATGTCAGTTTGTGGCTTACCGCCAAGGGGATCACTCGAGGTGAGTGTTCAATGCCGGATGGTGCCCGGATGAGCGTGCTGGACTCCCCAGGGACGGCCGACACGATAGGTGTCACGCCGAGCATCATCGTGGCCGATCCGGCCCCCGTGGCGGGCCAGGAACGATGGCGGCCGTGGCACGGCCGCCCGCGGGCCCGCGACGTGACCTGCTGCCTGATGATCGGGATCAGCGCGGTCTACGCCATCGCCATGATCCCGCTCACGCCCGAGTTCATCGCCAGCCGCCCGATGCTGCTGGAACTGCTGTCGGGCAGCAACTCGTCGATCGTCGCCGCGGGCTCGTTCGCGGCCCTGCACGGCAAGGGGCGGCTGCTCCTGGTGGTCGGTGCCGCGCTGCCGGGCATGCTGCGGTTTGACTGGGTGATCTGGTGGGCGGGCCGCCTGTGGGGCCGCCGGGTGGTGGAGAAGCTGGGCAGCCACAGCCCGCGCACGGCGGCCGTGGTGGCCGCGGCCGAGCGCCAGGGCACCCGGTTCGCTCGCCCGGCGGTGCTGGCCTCGGCGCTGCTGCCGGTGTCGGGGGCGCCGGTCTACGCCGCCGCGGGCTGGGTCGGGCTGCCGCTGGTGACGTTCGTGATCCTGGATGCCATCGGCTGCGCGGCCTGGGCCACGGTGCTGGCCATCTGCGGCTACCTGCTCGGCGACCGCGGTGTGCGGGCCGCCGACCTGGTCGCCAGGTACGCCGTCCTCTCCATCGCGGTGCTGCTGGTGCTGGCCATCGTGCCGCACCTGTGGCACGCCCGGCAGACCCGCCGCCGCTCGGTCACCCAGGGCAGCAGTCTCTAGCCGCTGTCCGCCCGCCAGTAGGATTCAAGCCGCCATGCTGAACAAGCTGCGACCGGCGCTGTCCCGCGTGCTGACACCGGCCGGCCACGCGCTCGCGCGCACGCCCCTGACGCCCAACGCCATCACCATCATCGGCACCATCGGGGTGGCGGCCGGGGCGCTGGGCCTGTTCCCCGGCGGGCACCTGTTCGTCGGCACCGTGGTGTGCACGGTGTTCGTGCTGTTCGACATGTTCGACGGTGCGCTGGCCAGGGTGAAGGGCACCAGCGGCAAGTTCGGCGCGTTCCTGGACTCGACCCTGGACCGGGTCGCCGACGCGGCCATCTTCAGCGGCCTGGCCGCCTACTACGTGCTCAAGGGGCACGGCACGATCGACCGGGTCATGGCCGCGCTGGCGCTGTTCTGCCTGGTGTCCGGGGCGCTGGTGTCCTACGCCAAGGCCCGGGCCCAGGGCCTGGGGCTGCCTTGCGACGTGGGCATCGCCGAGCGGCCCGAGCGCATGGTCACCATCCTGGTCGCCTCGGGCCTGTACGGCCTGGGCGTGCCCTACGTGCTGCCCATCGGCTTGTGGGTGCTGGCCGCGGCCAGCGCGTTCACCTTCTTCCAGCGGGTGCTGGCGGTGCACCAGGCCGCTGCCGCGGAAGTCGCGAAATCGGATGGTGCGGCGTCGGCCGGGGCCGGGCCGACCGGGGCCGAGGCGACCGGAGCCGAGCCGGCGGGAGGCGAGGGATGAGCGGCCGGCTGTCCGGCCGGCTGGCCAGCGCCGGCTACAGCCTGGGCTGGTCGCTGATCACCCGGCTGCCCGAGTCACTGGCCGCGGGACTGTTCCGGAACTTCGCCGACATCGCCTGGCGCCGCCAGGGGCCGAGCGTGCAGGTGCTGGAGAACAACCTGTACCGGGTGCTGGGCCCGGACGCCACCGGTGCCGATATCCGCGCGATGTCGCGGGAATCAATGCGGTCATATGCGCGCTATTGGCTAGAAGTGTTCCGGCTCCCCGTGATGGGCGTGGAGCGACTGAACGAGGGGATGCGGGATGTCGGCCACGTGTCGGCCGCGTTCGAGGCCCTGGCCCAGGGCCGGGGAGTGGTCTTCGCCCTCCCGCACATGGGGAACTGGGACCAGGCCGGGGCATGGATCATCGAGCAAGGGGCAGGCTCCTTTACCACGGTCATGGAGCGCCTGGAGCCTGAGTCGCTCTACAAGCAGTTCGTCGCGTTCCGTGAGGGACTGGGCATGGAGGTGCTACCTGCCAGCGGGGGAGGCCGGCCATTCGCCATACTGGCCGAGAGGCTTCGCGCGGGCAAGCTCGTGTGCCTGCCGTGTGACCGGGACGTGACCGGCCATGGCATCGAGGTGGACTTCTTCGGCGAGAAGGCCCGGATGGCGCCGGGGCCGGCCGCGCTGGCCATCGAGACCGGCGCCGCGGTCATGCCGGTGGTCTTGTGGTTCGAGGGCGACGGCTGGGGCGTGGACGTCGGCGCGGAGATCCCGGTGCCGGACGAGAACGAGATGGGTGACAGGAAGGAGCGCGTCGTGGCGATGACACAGCAGCTGGCGCGCTTCTTCGAGGACGGGATCCGGGCCCACCCGCAGGACTGGCACATGCTGCAGCGGGTGTTCACCGCCGACCTCGACCAGGAGCGGCTGGCCAGGGCCGAGCAGCGGGCCGCCGAGCAGGGCGACGCCCCCTACCTCGAGGCGGGCGGCGGATGAGGATCGGCCTGGTCTGCCCGTACACCTGGGACGTGCCCGGCGGGGTGCAGGAGCACGTCCGGGGGCTGGCCGACGCCCTTATCGACCTCGGTCACCATGTCTCGGTGATCGCCCCGGCCGACGTCGACGAGCACCTGGAGCCGGACTACGTGGTGCCCGCCGGGCGGGCGGTGCCGGTGCCCTACAACGGCTCGGTGGCCCGGCTGTCGTTCGGCTTCCTGTCCGCGGGCCGGGTCCGCCGCTGGCTCAAGGAGGGCGACTTCGACGTCGTCCACGTGCACGAGCCGGCCGCGCCCAGCCTGGGCCTGCTGGCCTGCTGGGCGGCTGACGGGCCGATCGTGGCCACGGTGCACACCTCGATGCCCCGCTCGCGCGTGCTGCACGCCGCGCAGCCCATCCTGGCCTCGGCACTGGAGAAGATCAGCGGCCGGATCGCGGTCTCCGAGGCGGCCCGCACCACGCTGGTCGAGCACCTGGGCGGCGACGCGGTGCTGATCCCCAACGGGGTGTCGGTGCGGCGCTTTGAGAAGGCCGAGCCGCTGCCGGGCTGGCCGGGCGAGGGCGGCACGCTGGGCTTCCTGGGCCGGATGGACGAGCCGCGCAAGGGCCTGCCGGTCCTGCTCCAGGCGTTCCGCCAGCTGGCCGCTGAGCGGCCCGGGCTGCGGCTGCTGATCGCCGGCCGGGGCGAGGCCCAGGAGCTGGACCAGCTGCCGGCCGCGATACGCGAGCGGGTGGTGCTGCTGGGCCAGGTCAGCGACGAAGACAAGGTCCGCGTGTACCACTCGGTGGACGTGTTCTGCGCGCCCAACACCGGCGGCGAGAGCTTCGGCATCGTGCTGGCCGAGGCCATGGCGGCCGGCGCCCCCATCGTGGCCAGCGACCTGGACGCCTTCCGCCGGGTGCTGCGCGGCGGCCGGGCGGGCGAGCTGTTCGAGAACGGCAACCCGGCCGACCTGGCCGCGGCCGTGGGCCGGATGCTGGATGACCCGGCCCGGCGGGCCCGGCTGGCCACCGCGGCCGCGGCCGCGGTGCGCGAGTACGACTGGCCGCTGGTCGCCCGCGACGTGCTGCGGGTCTACGAGGCCGTGGCGCCCGCCGCCGGGCGGGTGCCGGCCGGGGCGCTATGACCACCGCCATCACCAGCTTCGTCGTCATCGCTGTCCTGGCCCTGACCGGGGTGTACGTGTCCTGGCGGGCGGGCCGCCTGGACCGGCTGCACACGCGGCTGGAGGCGGCCAGGTTCGCGCTGGATACCGCGCTGATCCGGCGCAGCTCGGTGGCCCTGGAGCTGGCCTCCTCGGGGCTGCTCGACCCGGCCACCAGCCTGCTGCTGGCCGGGGCGGCGCACGACGCTCGGGCCGCCCAGCCCGCCCGTGAGCTGCCCGAGAGCGACCTGACCAGGGCCCTGCGCGCGGTATTCAGCCAGCCCGACTTCCGGGCCTCGCTGACCGGCCTGGAGAGCGCCCAGGAGCTGCTGACCGAGCTGGAGGGCGCCGCCCACCAGGTGTTCCTGGCCCGCAAGTTCTACAACGACGCGGTGGCGGTGACCCAGGCCGCGCGGCGCCGCTGGCTGGCCAGGGTGCTGCGGCTGGCCGGGAACGCGGCCTGGCCGGAGTTCTTCGAGATCGACGACTCGCTGGTGCCCAACGGCGATCAGAACGCCGAGGCCGACATCCCGCACCTGACCACTTCGCCTGACCACTTAGCCTGACCACTTAGTGGTCTGGTCAGTTCGGCGCTTACTGGCCATGCAACCGGGCCAATCGAGCCCCTACCATGGATTTAGTCATGACCAGCGATCACAGTGAGGTATCCGTGTCTGTCCCGCATTCGAGTGAAACGACGAGCGGCGCCGCGGGCGCGGGTCCGGAGCGAGGGACGCAGCGCGTCAAGCGCGGCATGGCCGACATGCTCAAGGGCGGCGTCATCATGGACGTCGTCACCCCCGAGCAGGCCAAGATCGCCGAGGACGCCGGCGCGGTGTCCGTCATGGCGCTGGAGCGCGTCCCGGCCGACATCCGGGCCCAGGGCGGCGTGGCCCGCATGAGCGATCCGGACATGATCGACCAGATCATCTCCGCGGTGTCCATCCCGGTCATGGCCAAGTGCCGGATCGGGCACTTCGCCGAGGCCCAGGTGCTCCAGGCCATCGGCGTGGACTACATCGACGAGTCCGAGGTGCTGACCCCGGCCGACGAGGCCTACCACGTGAACAAGTGGGACTTCACCGTCCCGTTCGTGTGCGGCGCGACCAGCCTGGGCGAGGCGCTGCGCCGGATCACCGAGGGCGCGGCCATGATCAGGTCCAAGGGCGAGGCGGGCACCGGCAACGTGGTCGAGGCCACTCGGCACATGCGCAGCATCCGGGGCGAGCTCGGCCGGCTGACCACGCTGTCGCCCGAGGAGCTGTTCGGCGCGGCCAAGGAGCTGCAGGCCCCTTACGAGCTGGTGGCCGAGGTCGCGGCGGCGGGCAAGCTGCCGGTGGTGCTGTTCACCGCCGGGGGCATCGCCACCCCCGCCGACGCCGCGATGATGATGCAGCTGGGCGCGGACGGCGTGTTCGTGGGCTCGGGCATCTTCAAGTCCGGCGACCCGGCCGCCCGCGCCGCGGCGATCGTCAAGGCGACCACCTTCCACGACGACCCCGACGTGGTGGCCAAGGTGTCGCGCGGCCTGGGCGAGCCGATGGTGGGCATCAACCTGGACACCCTGCCGCCCGAGCAGCGCTACGCCGGCCGCGGCTGGTAGGCGGCCTGTGGCAGGAGGAGATTCCGCGCTACCCGACCTGGCTGATAACAGCAAGAAGCGGCCGGCGGTCGCCGTTCTGGCTGATAACAGCAAGAAGCAGTCGACCGCCTTTCCGGCTGATAACAGCAAGAAGCGGACCGTGGCGCCGGCCATCGGCGTCCTCGCGCTCCAGGGGGATGTCGCCGAGCACCTGCGGGCGCTGCGCGAGGTCGGCGCGAGCCCGTCGGCGGTGCGCCGGCCGGCCGAGCTGGACGCCGTGGCGGGCCTGATCATCCCCGGCGGCGAGTCCACCACGATGTGGAAGCTGGCCGAGATCTTCGAGCTGGCCGACCCGCTGCGCAAGCGGATCGCCGAGGGCATGCCCGCGTTCGGGTCCTGCGCCGGGATGATCATGCTGGCCGCCCGGCTGGCCGACCCGGCCAGCGGCCAGGAGACGCTGGGCGCGATCGACATGACCGTGCGGCGCAACGCGTTCGGCCGCCAGGTCGACTCGTTCGAGCGCGACCTGGAGATTGACGCCCTGGGCCGGCCGTCGTACCGGGCGGTGTTCATCCGCGCGCCGTGGGTGGAGCAGGCTGGCGACGGAGTCGAGATTCTCGCCAGGGAGCCCGCCACCGGTAGGATCGTCGCCGTCCGCCAGGGCCCGGCGCTCGCGACGGCATTTCATCCTGAGCTCACGCCGGACCGGCGTATCCACGAGCTCTTTGCTGACATGGTGAGGGAACGATCATGAGCGGCCATTCCAAGTGGGCGACCACCAAGCACAAGAAGGCCGTCGTTGACGCGAGGCGGGGCAAGCTGTTCGCCAAGCTGATCAAGAACGTCGAGGTGGCCGCGCGCAGCGGCGGACCGGACCTGTCCGGCAACCCGACGCTCTACGACGCGGTGCAGAAGGCCAAGCGCAGCTCGGTCCCCAACGACAACATCGACCGGGCCATCCGCCGGGGCGGCGGCCTGGAGGCCGGCGGCGCCGAGTACGAGACGGTGACCTACGAGGGCTACGCGCCGGGCGGCGTGGCGGTCCTGGTCGAGTGCCTGACCGACAACAAGAACCGGGCCGCGGCCGAGGTGCGCACCGCGCTGACCCGCAACGGGGGCTCGATGGCCGACGCGGGCTCGGTGTCCTACCTGTTCAGCCGCAAGGGCGTGGTCATCGTGCCCAAGGCGGAAGGGGTGACCGAGGACGACGTGCTGACCGCGGTGCTGGACGCGGGCGCCGAGGAGGTCAACGACCTCGGCGAGTCCTTCGAGGTGGTCAGCGAGGCCACCGACCTGGTGGCGGTGCGCAGCTCGCTGCAGGACGCGGGCATCGACTACGACTCGGCCGAGGCCGCGTTCCTGCCCTCGGTTGAGGTGCCGCTGGACGAGGAGCAGGCCAAGCGGGTGTTCCGGCTGATCGAGGCCATCGAGGACTCCGACGACGTGCAGGACGTGTACGCCAACTACTTGGTCTCCGACGACATCATGGAGCACCTGGAGAACGCGGGCTGATGCTGACCGCCAGCCTGGGAAAAGCGTGAGCCTAGACGTCCGCCTGGTCACGGCGGACGATGACCTCGAGCCCGAGCTGGACTTGTCCGACCGGGCCTTCGGGCCGTCCCGCCAGGACCGCGACCGGCGGCTGGCCGAGGTGCGGGCCCAGGTGGCCACGCGGCGGACGCTGGGGGTCTTCGACGACGGGGTGATGGTCGCCTCGGCCCATTACCACGACATGCGCCAGTGGTGGCGGGGCCGCTCGCTGCCCACGGCCGCGATCGGCGGGGTGAAGGTCGCGCCGGAGGAGCGCGGCCGGGGCGTGGGCCGCGCCCTCATGACCGGCATGCTGGAGCACGTCGCCACGGCGGGCTACGCGCTGTCGGTGCTCTACCCGGCCACCGCGACGGTGTACCGGAGGCTGGGCTGGGAGCTGGCCGGCGGGCAGTACCAGGTCCGGGTGCCCGCGCGGTCGCTGCTGCGGCTGCTGCCGCCGGACCCGCTGGCCGAGGCCGCCGCCGCGGCCGGGCCCGGCGGCCGCGCGGGCGGCATCCGGCGGGCCGGCCCGGCCGACGCGGGCGAGCTGATGGCCTGCCAGGACGCGCTGCACGCCGCGGGCCGGGACTGCGGCCCGGTGAGTTATCCGGCCAGCCGGCTGGCCTACCTGCTCGATGACCCGGACATCTACTCCTACCTGGCCACGGACGGGATGCTGGTCTACCGGTGGAACCGGTCCGACAACGAGGTGCTGGTCTTCGTGCTGGTGGCCGGCTCGGCGCCGACCACCCGCGCGCTGTGGTCGATCGTGGCCTCGCACGGGACCATGGTGGATCACGTGCGGGCGTTCGTGAGCCCGGCCGACGCGGTGACCTGGATGGTGCCCGAGCCGGACGTGGCCCAGTCCCGGCGGGAGATGTGGATGCTGCGGGTGGTGGACGCCCCAGCGGCCATCGCGGGGCGCGGCTACCCGTCGCGCGCGCACGTGGACATCCGGCTGAGCCTGGCCGACGCCCAGCGGCCGGCCAACTCGGGCCAGTGGCGGCTCGAGATCACCGCCGGGGAGGGCAGCCTGACCAGGGACGGCACCGACGCGGCCCGGGCGGCCAGCTCGCCGCCGCCGGTGCGGATGGGGCCCAGGGGGCTGGCCGCGATGTACGCGGGCACGCCGCTGGCCGCGCTGCGCCGGGCGGGCCTGGCCGCGGGCGGCGACTCCAGCTGCGACGGGGTCCTCGACGAGGCATTCACCGCCCAGCCCTACATGCTGGACTACTTCTAGCCCCGGACTCCAGCCGCTTCCGCCGCTCAGCCAGGCCGGCCGCGCCTGGCCAGTCCGCTGATGCCGCGGCCCCGGCTGACGGCCAGTCCCGCTGATCCCTTCCGCTCGTCCGGTCCCGCAGGTCGCGGCCCGTCACGGTGACCCCAGTTCCGGTCCGCCCGCAACCCGCCAGGTGAAGGCGCCGGAATGCGCGACACCATGATCACGGTCACTTCTCAGTCACTATCTCTGACAAGTGACCGTGATCACGGGGCTCAGCTGGCTCGAATGGATTTTTAACACGCCGAGGCGCCTGTCGGCACTGAGCGGCGCGAGCCGGTAGGGTCGCAGCCGAACACCTGTTCGCTAGTGACCGGACGGCGGCTGCATGCGTGTGCTCGGCGTGGACCCCGGCCTGACCCGCTGCGGGCTGGGGGTGGTCGACGGCGCGGCGGGGCGCCCGCTGTCCCTGGTCCGGACGGACGTGGCGCGCACGCCGGCCGACGCCGACATCGGCGACCGGCTGCTGCGCATCGAGCAGGAGATCGACGAGTGGCTGGGTACCTACCGGCCCGACGCGGTGGCGGTGGAGCGCGTGTTCAGCCAGCACAACGTGCGGACGGTGATGGGCACGGCCCAGGCGGGCGCGGTAGCCATCGTGTGCGCGGCCCGGCGCGGCATCCCGGTGACGCTGCACACGCCGAGCGAGGTCAAGGCGGCGGTCACGGGCAGCGGGCGGGCGGACAAGGCGCAGGTGACGACGATGGTGGTCCGGCTGCTGCGGCTGACGGACCCGCCCCGGCCGGCCGACGCGGCCGACGCGCTGGCGCTGGCCATCTGCCACATCTGGCGGGGCGGGGCGCAGGCCCGGCTGGCCGCGGCGGCGGCCCGGCAGGGGCGGGTCCCGGGAGCGGCCGGCCAGGCGGGATACCCGGGCGGATACGCGGGAGGAACGAGATGATCGCGCACCTGGACGGGACGGTGGCCGCGGTGGCCCCGGACGGGGCGGTGATCGACGTGGGCGGCGTGGGCCTGCTGGTGCAGTGCACGCCGACCACGCTGGCCGGGCTGCGGCTGGGCGAGCGGGCCAGGGTGGCCACCTCGCTGGTGGTGCGCGAGGACTCGCTGACCCTGTACGGGTTCGCCTCTGACGACGAGCGGACCACCTTTGAGCTGCTGCAGACGGCCACCGGGGTCGGGCCCCGGCTGGCGCTGGCCATGCTGGCGGTGTTCAGCCCGGACGCGCTGCGCCGGGCGGTGGCGTCCGAGGACCTGGCCGCGCTGACCACGGTGCCGGGCATCGGCCGCAAGGGCGCCCAGCGGATCGTGCTGGAACTGGCCGGGCGGCTGGGCGCGCCGGCGGGCGAGTTCTCGGCGCTGGGCAACGGCGCGGCGGCCCCGGCCGCGCGGGTGGCGCCGTGGCGGGAGCAGGTCCAGGCCGGCCTGGTCAGCCTGGGCTGGCAGGCCAGGGAGGCGGACCAGGCCATCACGATCATCGAGCCGGAGGTGGCCGGCGACGCGGCTGAGGTGGACGTGGCGGCGGCGCTGCGGGCCGCGCTGCGGGTCCTGGGGCGCTCGTGACCGCCCCTGAGCCCGGCATGCGGGACAGCCCAGGCCCGCGGGACATCCCCGGCACGACAGACACCCCCGGCATGCCGGACACCCCAGGCATGCGGGACACCAGCGAGCGGGTGGTGTCACCGCTGGCCGACGCGGACGACCGGGACATCGAGGGCGCGCTGCGGCCGCGGCGGCTGGACGAGTTCGTCGGCCAGGCCCGGGTGCGCGAGCAGCTGTCGCTGATGCTGACCGGGGCCATGCGCCGCGGCCGGGCCCCGGATCACGTGCTGCTGTCCGGGCCGCCAGGCCTGGGCAAGACCACCATCGCCATGATCATCGCGGCCGAGCTGGGCATGCCGCTGCGGATCACCAGCGGCCCGGCCATCGAGCGGGCCGGCGACCTGGCCGCGGTGCTGTCCACCCTGAGCCAGGGCGAGGTCATGTTCATCGACGAGATCCACCGCGTGGCCCGGCCCGCGGAGGAGATGCTCTACCTGGCCATGGAGGACTTCCGGGTCGACGTGATGATCGGCAAGGGGCCGGGGGCGACCTCGATCCCGCTGGACATCGCCCCGTTCACGCTGGTCGGCGCGACCACCCGGGCGGGCCTGCTGCCGGCGCCACTGCGCGACCGGTTCGGGTTCACCGCCCACCTGGACTTCTACGAGCCGGAAGAGCTGGGCGTGATCATCCGCCGGTCGGCCGGGCTGCTGGGAGTGGGGCTGCGCGACGACGGCGCGGACGAGATCGCCGGCCGGTCCCGCGGCACGCCCCGGATCGCCAACCGGCTGCTGCGCCGGGTCCGCGACTACGCCGAGGTGCGCGGCGACGGCGTGATCACCAGGGACGCGGCCAGGGCGGCGCTTGAGCTGTACGAGGTGGACGAGAGCGGGCTCGACCGGCTGGACCGGGGCGTGCTGTCGGCCCTGGTCAGCCGGTTCGGCGGCGGGCCGGTCGGGCTGTCGACGCTGGCCGTGGCGGTGGGGGAGGAGTCCGAGACGGTCGAGGTGGTGGCCGAGCCGTTCCTGGTCCGGGCCGGGCTGATCATGCGCACGCCGCGCGGGCGGGTGGCCACACCGGCGGCCTGGGAGCACCTGGGGCTGCCGGTTCCTGAGCCGGGCGCGGGCTGGCCGCCGGGGCCCGGCCCCGGGCGAGTGACGCCGCCCGGGGACACGCTGTTCGGCTGATTTGTTGACATGTCCGGCGGGCCAGCCGACGATGTCGCCGTGAGACCGGCTGACGAGCGGGACGGGCCGCAGGCCCCGGTGATCGTGCTGGCCTACGCGCAGTCCGGGGCGGCCCGCCTGCAGCGCCTGCTGCGCGACACCGGCCTGCTGGCCTGCACCACCAGCACCGGGGTGCTGCCCGCCGGCGACCAGGCCGCGGCCGCCTGGCGGCGGATCGATGACCGGGAGCGGCTGTCACCGCTCGCGCTGGCCTCGGTCCGGTCGCTGGTCAGCGGGATGATGGCGGCGATCCTGGCCCAGGCCGGGCGGTCGCGCTGGTGCGAGACGGCGTTCGTGGACCCGGACTGCGCCGAGACCTTCCTGCGGGCCTACCCCGGCGCCCGCTTCGTGTGCCTGCACCGCAGCTGTCCCGAGGTGATCCGCGCCGCGATCTCGGCCCACCCGTGGGGGCTGGCCGACACCCCGTTCGCGCGGCACGCCCGCGCCTACCCGGCCAGCGCCTCGGCCGCCATCGCGGCCTACTGGGCCTTCGTCACCGAGTCGCTGCTGCGGTTCGAGACCGCCCATCCGCAGGCCTGCCTGCGGGTCAGGTACGAGGATCTGGGCGGGCGGCCCGGCACCGCCGGCCAGATCCTGGACTTCCTGGGCCTGGCGCCAGACCGGGCCGCCGGAGTCCCCGTGGTCCCCCGGCGGGAGGAGGAAGCCGCCCCGGCTCACGTGCCCGCCAGCCAGATCCCGCCGCCGCTGCTCAGGGAGGTTGACGAGCTCATGAGCCGCCTGGGCTACCCGCCCGCATGGGATGAGCAGGCCGCGGGCGCCGTCTGAGCCGGCCGCCGCGGCCGGGGCCACGGCCGGTTCCAGGGTGGTTACGATCACTCCGCGGAGGTCGTAGCCTGTTGGTGCGTGGCGCATGCGCCGCTAAACTTCGGCAGTTGGTTCATGACGCACCGCCAGGCGCCGATGCCGGTTTCCGGCCCGGCGCCAGACCGGATCGGCCGGTCACGGCAATCAACTGGAAGGAACCCCCCGATATGGGGACACTAGCTATCGCCGCCGCCGCGAAGAGCTCTGGCAGCAGCTTCCTGCCGCTGCTCATCATCATCGTGCTGTTCGGCCTGTTCTACGTAACGATTATCCGGCCCCAGCGGAACAAGCAGCGTGCCGCTCAGCAGACCCAGAACCAGGTCATGCCCGGCCAGCGCGTCCGCACGACGGCCGGGATCTACGGGACGGTCATATCGGGCGATGATCGTGACGTCGTGGTGGAGATCGCACCGGGCGTGCAGATCACCATGCTCCGCCGCGGGATCATGGACGTGGTACCGGAGGACGACCAGGGGGGCACCGGACCGGTCAGTCAGCCCACCCCGGACACCGGCGAAGAGGACACCAAGCCCGCGGATGACCGCGGCGACCTCACCATCTAGTCCATCTAGCGGCGGAGGTCGCGGGATCACCTAAGGACTGCCGACACGTGGCTCCATCGACGACAACCTCCCGGCCGGGACGCTTGCTGATCGTCCTGGCAGTGATCATCATCGCGATGCTGGCGGGGGTGCTGCGCGGGAACATCGCGAGTCCCTCAAAGTGGCACCAGAGCTTCAAGGTCGGTCTCGGCCTTGACCTGTCCAGCGGCACCACCATCACCCTGAAGGCGGCCACCAGGCATAACGCGGTGCCCAACCAGGGACAGATGACCGAGGCCCGCAACATCATGCTCCAGCGCGTCGACGGGGCCGGGTTCAGCGGCGCCCTCGTCCAGCAGCAGGGCAACCAGAACCTCACGGTCTCGGTCCCCGGCCAGGGCGCCGAGAAGGTGGCCAGCATCGTCGGCCAGACGGCGCTGCTGCGGTTCCGCCAGGTGCTGCTGTGCTCGGGCATCTCCACCAACTGCCTGGCCACCTCGTCCTCGTCCAACCCGAGCACGAGCACGAGCCCGTCGCCCAGCCCGTCCTCGTCGGGCGGCTCGACCTCGCCGAGCCCCACGAGCACGGCCAGCAGCTCGCCCACGTCCTCGGCCTCGTCCAGCAAGGGCGCGGGCAAGGGCCAGGCGGTCGGCGCGACCAGGTTCGGGGCCTCCTCCTCGCCCAAGACCTCCAGCTCGGCCACGACGTCCAGCTCGCCCAGCCCGAGCAGCTCGGGCTCGACGTCCCCGGCGCCCTCGGCCTCCGGCTCGTCGCCGGCGTCCGAGGTCACCGGGAATCAGGCCATGGTTAACAAGGCCACGCTGGCCTTGTTTAACAAGCTGAACTGCAGCAAGAAGAACTGGCAGAACGAGATCTACCCGACGGGCTCCCAGGCCTTTGACGACATCAAGTCGCAGATCGTCGCCTGCGGCACCGGTGCCGGGGCCGGGATCAAGTACGTGCTGGGACCGGCCGCGGTCACCGGCGGCGAGCTGAGCTCCATCAACGCGGCGCTCAACAGCCAGAACAACCAGTGGCAGGTCAACTTCACCCTGAACGGTGAAGGCACCAAGGCCATGGCCAACCTGACCACCAACCTGGTCAACCACTACTACGACTCCTCCACGGGGCTGGAGACGTCGGTGCTGGACCAGTTCGCGATCACGCTGGACGGCAAGGTCGTGTCGGCGCCGCAGGTGACGGGCGCCATCCCCGGCGGCAACGGCGAGATCAGCGGCTCGACCCAGAACCCGTTCACTCAGACCCAGGCCACCAACCTGGCCAACGTGCTGAAGTACGGCCACCTGCCGCTCTCGTTCACCACCCAGAACGTCGAGTCGATCTCGCCCACGGTCGGCAAGGCGCAGCTGAACGCGGGCCTGGTCGCGGCGGCCGTGGGCCTGATCCTGGTCGTCATCTACTCGTTCTTCTACTACCGCGGGCTCGGCCTGGTGTCGGTGTCCAGCCTGGCCATCGCGGCCCTGCTGGCCTACCTGTCGGTCGTGCTGCTGAGCAGGTACGAGGGCTACACCCTGGACCTGGCCGGCGTGGCGGGCCTGGTGGTGGCCATCGGCATCACCGCCGACTCGTTCGTGGTCTACTTCGAGCGATTGCGCGACGAGGTGCGGGAGGGCCGGTCGCTGCGGGCGGCCGTCGAGCGAGGCTGGAGCCGCGCCCGGCGCACCATCCTGGTCTCCGACACGGTCTCGTTCCTGGCCGCGGCGCTGCTGTACATCTTCGCCATCGGTGACGTGAAGGGCTTCGCCTACACGCTGGGCCTGACCACGCTCATCGACGTCCTCGTGGTGTTCTTGTTCACCAAGCCCATGGTGACCCTCCTGGCCCGGACCAAGTTCTACGGCCAGGGCCACAAGCTGTCCGGCCTGGATCCGGGGCGACTCGGGGCGCGCTCACCGTGGCGCGGATCCCGGCGCCCGGCGCCACGGCCCGCCACCGGCGGCGCGGCCAGCGCGACGCGGGCCGCGAGTAAGTCCGCGGGTACGCCGACCAGCCCCAAGGAGGCGTGATGTCCTGGCTCGGCAACCTCGGCGGGCGGCTGTACCGCGGCGAGGTGTCGGTCGACTTCGTCGGCCACCGGAAGTACTTCTACATGGTCTCCGGGCTGATCCTGGCGATCAGCGTGGGGGCGGTGCTGATCTTCGGGCTGAACTACAGCGTGGACTTCAAGGGCGGCTCGCTGTTCGAGTTCTCTGCCTCGGGAACGGCGGCCACGACCACCCGGATCGATCAGGTCGTCAACAACGTGTTCCCTGGCGCGAACCCGACCACCACGGAGACCCGCCCGCCCGGCAAGCCTCCGCTGTGGCAGATCCAGACCGTGCAGACCTCGTTCAAGACGGGCAACGCCGTCCAGAACGCGCTGACCAAGAACTTCCACCTGGGAACTAACGCGGTGACCCGGACCTTCGTCAGCTCGACCTGGGGCAGCCAGATCTCCCAGAAGGCCCTGGAGGGCCTGATCGCGTTCCTGATCGCGATCGTGATCTACCTGTCGATCGCGTTCGAGTGGAAGATGGCCGCCGCGGCGCTGGTCGCGCTGGCCCACGACATCGTGATCACGATCGGGGTCTACGCGCTGACCCGCTTCCAGGTCAGCCCGGCCTCGGTCATCGGCCTGCTGACCATCCTGGGTTACTCGCTGTACGACACGGTGGTGGTGTTCGACAAGGTCCGGGAGAACACGGCGGGCCTGACCGGCACCCGAAAATCGACCTACACCACGGCGGCCAACCTGGCCCTGAACCAGACCCTGGTCAGATCCATCAACACCTCGCTGATCGCGCTGCTGCCGGTGGCGGCGATCCTGGCCGTCAGCGTCACGCTGCTGGGCAACGGCGAGCTCAAGGACCTGTCCCTGGTGCTGTTCGTGGGCATGCTGTCCGGCACCTACTCCTCGATCTGCATCGCCACCCCGGTGCTCGTCGACCTCAAGGAGCGCGAGCCGCAGTACAAGCAGCTGGCCCGGCAGGTCGCCCTGCGCGAGGCGGGCGGCCGGGCCCGGCTGCGCAAGGCCAGGGCCGCGGCGGGCAGCGGCGGCGCCAACGGGACCGGCGCCGGGGGCAGCACGGCGGTCCTGACCGACCAGGAGACCGACGGCGACCTGGCCGAGGACCAGCCCGGCGACGGTCAGTCGGCCGACGTGGCCGGGTCGGCCACCTCCGGGACTGACGAGCCGGTGCCCGCCGCGCGGACCACGGGCGGGTCAGGCGGGGCGGCGCGCAGCAGCGGCGCGGCCCGGCCGGGCCCGCGCCAGCAGCCGCGGCGCACCAGCGCGGCCAAGCGACGGCCCGCGGGCAAGAAGAAGCGGCGGTAGCGGCCCCCGTGCCCGGCGACGGCGTGAACATGGTGAACGTGAGCGACGGGCCGGGGGAGTCCGCAGCCAGTGCCGAGCTCTCGGCGCTCATCCTGTCCCGGATACGGGACATTCCGGACTATCCGCAGCCGGGGGTGATGTTCAAGGACATCACCCCGCTGCTGGCCGACGGGCCCGCGTTCCGCCAGGTCGTGGCGGCGCTGGCGGGCGTCTACTCCGGAGTGGACAAGGTGGCTGGGATCGAGGCCCGCGGCTTCATCCTGGCCGCCCCGGTGGCCTGCGCGCTGGGCTCGGGCTTCGTCCCGATCCGCAAGCAGGGCAAGCTGCCCGGGCCGTCCTACGCCGAGACCTACGCCCTGGAGTACGGCACCGCCACGATCGAGGTCCACCAGGATGCCTTCGCGCCCGGCGACCGGGTGCTGCTGGTCGACGACGTGCTGGCCACCGGCGGGACCGCGGCGGCCAGCGCGGACCTGGTCCGGCGCAGCGGCGCCACGGTGGCCGGGGTCGTGGTCCTGCTGGAGCTGGGCTTCCTCGACGGGCGGTCCAGATTGCCCGGTTTGCCGGTCAGCGCCCTGGTAGCGGTCTGACCTTCACCCGGCATACGGCACGTCCTGAATAGTCCGTCGATAGACTGGATGCTTGGCGGACACGGGGAGGGCATGTGGCCGGTGACGTGGTGACGAGATCCGGAGTCACCCGGCTGGCCGCGGGACGGCGAGACGGCAGCGACCAGGACGAGCCCGCGGCGGACGACGGGGTGACCCGGGACTCGGCCATGCCCGCGGCAAAGCCGCGGCCGGACGAGGCCCCCGGCGCGCCCGAACACGGCTCTCCCGAACACGGCTCTCCCGAAGACGGCACGCCGCAGGACGCTGCGCCTCAGGACGCTGCGCCTCAGGACGCTGCGCCTCAGGACGCTGCGCCTCAGGACACTGCGCCTCAGGACACTGAGGGCCACGACGCCGCCCCGCCTCAGGCGGGTAGCACCGGGAAGCCCCGGCGCCCGGCCAGCAAAAAGGCCGTCCCGGACCCGCCCGCGGACCAGCCGGCCGCGGCGGACCAGCCAGCATCGGACGACCCCTCCGAAGCCGAAGCGGGCGGGCCAGACCGGCCTGCGGCTCCTGTTAATTCCTCTGATCCTGCTGGCGCTGCACCTCCGAGCCCGGGTGGTCGGCGTTATTCTGGCCGCTCAAGAGCTGGCGCCGCCGAAGGCACCGCCGCGGTCCGCCGTCGCCTGGCCCGGCTCGGGACCGCCCGCAGTTCCGGGATCAACCCCGTGCTCGAGCCGCTGATCAAGACCGTGCGGCTGACCCACCCCAAGGCCGACATCCGGCCCTTGGAGCGGGCCTACGAGACCGCGGCGCGGCTGCACAAGGGCCAGGACCGCAAGAGCGGCGACCCCTACATCACCCACCCGCTGGCCGTGGCCACCATCCTGGCCGAGCTGGGCATGAACACCGAGACGCTGTCGGCGGCCCTGCTGCACGACACCATCGAGGACACCGACTACACCCTGAGCCAGCTGCGGGCCGACTTCGGCACCGACATCGCCGCCCTGGTCGACGGCGTGACCAAGCTGGACAAGGTCAAGTACGGCGACGCGGCCCAGGCCGAGACGGTGCGCAAGATGGTCGTGGCCATGTCCCGCGACATCCGCGTGCTGGTCATCAAGCTGGCCGACCGGCTGCACAACATGCGCACGCTGCGTTACCTGCCCCGGCCCAAGCAGGAGCAGAAGTCCCGCGAGGTGCTGGAGATCTTCGCCCCGCTGGCCCACCGGCTGGGCATGAACACGGTCAAGTGGGAGCTGGAGGACCTGGCCTTCGCCACGCTGTACCCCAAGCGGTACGACGAGATCGCGCGGCTGGTCTCCGAGCGGGCGCCGCGCCGGGAGTCGTTCCTCCAGGAGGTCAGCGAGGACGTCACCACCGACCTGCGCGAGGCCAAGATCAAGGCCTCGGTGACCGGGCGGCCCAAGCACTATTACTCGGTCTACCAGAAGATGATCGCCCGGAATGTCGGCTTCGACGACATCTACGACCTGGTGGGCATCCGGGTCCTGGTCGACTCGCTGCGCGACTGCTACGCGGCGCTCGGCATCATCCACGCGCGGTGGAACCCGGTCCCCGGCCGGTTCAAGGACTACATCGCGATGCCCAAGTTCAACATGTACCAGTCGCTGCACACCACGGTCATCGGCCCCGAGGGCAAGCCGGTGGAGCTGCAGATCAGGACCTGGGGCATGCACCGGCGCGCGGAGTACGGCGTCGCCGCGCACTGGAAGTACAAGGAGGAGATGACCTCCGGCACCGGCTCCTCCGACATGGCCTGGCTGCGCCAGCTGGTCGACTGGCAGCGGGAGACCACCGACCCGGCCGAGTTCCTCGACTCCCTCCGGTTCGACCTGGGCGCGGCCGAGGTCTACGTGTTCACCCCGCGCGGCGAGGTCATCGCGCTGCCCCAGGGCGCCACCCCGGTGGACTTCGCCTACGCGATCCACACCGAGGTCGGGCACCGGACCATCGGGGCCAGGGTCAACGGGCGCCTGGTGCCGCTGGAGAGCGCGCTGGACAACGGCGACACCGTCGAGATCTTCACCTCCAAGGCCACCGACTCCGGGCCCAGCCGCGACTGGCTCGGCTTCGTCAAGAGCCCGCGGGCCCGGAACAAGATCCGGCACTGGTTCTCCAAGGAGCGCCGGGAGGCGGCCGCCGAGACCGGCAAGGCCTCCATCGCCAGGGCCATGCGCAAGCAGGGGCTGCCGCTGCAGCGGCTGGCCACCGCCGACGCGCTCAACATCATCGCCCAGGACCTGCACTACAACGACCTGCTGGCGCTGTACGCGGCGGTCGGCGAGGGGCACGTCAGCGCCCAGTCGGTGGTCACCAAGCTGGTCAAGTCGGCGGGCGGGATCGCCGGGGCCCAGGAGGACGTGGCTGAGACGACGCTGCCCACCCGGACGCCCCGGCCGCTGGCCGGCGGCGAGGCGGGCGTGGTGGTCGAGGACGCCGACGACGTGTGGGCCCGGCTGTCGAAGTGCTGCACCCCGGTGCCGGGCGACGAGATCACCGGCTTCGTGACCAGGGGCAACGGGGTCTCGGTGCACCGCGCCGACTGCGTGAACCTGCAGCACCTGCTCCAGTCGCAGGCCGAGCGGCAGGTCGGCGTGCGCTGGTCGCCGCGCGAGGGCACCCAGTTCCTGGTCGGGATTCAGGTCGAGGCGCTGGACCGGACGGGCCTGCTGTCCGACGTGACCAGGACGCTATCGGACCAGCACGTGAACATCCTGTCGGCGACGGTGACGACGACCAGGGACCGGGTCGCGTTCAGCCGGTTCACGTTCGAGATGGGCGACCCCAAGCACCTGGGCCACATCCTGCGCGCGGTCCGCACCATCGACGGCGTCTACGACGTGTACCGCGTGACGAGCTAGCCGGCCAGCTAGCCGGAGAACTCCGCCAGCGTCCGCTCGGCCTCGGCCAGCCAGGACTGCCGGGCGGCCAGGGCCTCCTCGGCCCGCTGCCTGGCCTTGCTGTCGCCCGCCGCCTCGGCCTTGGCCAGCTGGCCCTCCAGCTGGCTGATCGTGGCCTTGAGCTGGTCCACCGTGCTGCGGGCCCGGTTGCGGGCCTCCGGGTTGGACCGGCGCCACTGGTTGTCCTCGGCCTTGCGCAGGGACTCCTCGATCCGCCGCAGGCCGCCCTCCAGCCGGTCCTGGCTGTCGCGCGGCACCTGGCCGGCCTTCTCCCAGCGCTCCTGGATGCCGCGCAGCGTGGCCCGCGCCGCCCGCGGGTCGCTCACCGGCACCAGCTTCTCGGCCTCGGCCAGCAGCACCTCCTTGGCCTCCGCGTTCTTGACCAGCTCGGCGTCCTTGGCCGCCAGCATCCCGGCCCGGGCCTGGAAGAACGTGTCCTGGGCGGTCTTGAACCGGTTCCACAGCTCGTCCTCGGTGGCCCGGTCGGCCCGGCCGGCGGTCTTCCAGGACCGCATCAGCTCGCGGTAGGCGGCCGCCGTCCCGCCCCAGTCGGTCGAGCCGGACAGCGCCTCGGCCTGCTGGGCCAGGTCCTCCTTGCGGGCCCGGATGCCCTCGCGCTCGTCTTCCAGGCTGGCGAAGTAGGCCTTGCGGCGCTTGGTGAACGCGTTGCGGGCCGCCGACAGCCGCTTCCACAGCGCCGTCTCCGCGGTGCGGTCGCCGCGCGGCGCGGCCTTCCACTCCTCCAGCAGCTGGCGCATCCGCTCGCCGCTGATCTTCCAGTGGGTGGCGTTGGCCGCGATGTCCTCGGCCTCGGCCACGATCCGCTCCTTGACCTCCAGGGCCTCGGTCCTGGCCTGCTCGCGGGCCGCCTTGTGCTCCTCGCGGCGGCGGCCGGCCAGGTCGGTCAGCTTCTCCAGCCGCCCCAGCAGCCCGTCCAGGTCGCCGATAGCGGCGGCGTCAGTGACCGAGCCGATCAGGCGGTCGATCGTCGACTTGGCCGCTCCGGGCGACAGGTCGGTGCTCGCGAGCCGCTGCTCCAGCAGGCTGACCTCGGTCTCCAGGGTGTCGAACTTGCGCTTGAAGAACGCCAGCGCCTCGTCCGGGCTGCCCGCCTGCCAGGAGCCCACCTGCCGCTCACCGTCGGCCGTCCGCACGTAGACGGTGCCGTCCTCGGCCACCCGGCCCCACGGATCGCTTGCGGTACTCACCGCGTACCTCCTGGTCGTTTACTTACTGGCGCAGCGCAGCAGGTTCAGGTCTTCTTGATGGTGACGCTCTCGATCTCGACGCTTTCCTTAGGCTTGCCACCTCCGGCTGAGTTCAGCGGCGGCCCGAAACCGTGCGCACCGATACTCTGCAGAATTTTAAGTCCGTTCACGATCTGCCCAAAAGGGGTGTACGACGGAGCGAGCTCGGAGGTCTTGTAAACCAGGAAAAACTGGCTGCCGTTGCTGTCCGGCGCGCCGGTGTTCGCCATGGCCAGCGTGCCCGCCGTGTACTTGGCCCCGGTCAGGTTCTCGCTGGCGAACTCGTAGCCGGGACCGCCGCTGCCGGTCCCGGTCGGGTCGCCGCACTGGAGCATGTACAGGCCCTGCGAAGTGCTCAGCCGCGGGCAGCTCGTGCGGTTGAAGTAGTCCTTTGAGGCCAGGTGGACGAATGAGTTCACGGTGCACGTCGCCTGGCTATTGAGCAGGTTAATGACGATATTGCCGCGATTCGTATGAATTGTCGCCTGATACGTGGCCTTGAAATCCGGGCTCGACGTCGGCATTCCCACCTTACGGGCGGCCGGCGGGTTGCTCGTGTACGTGCAGTGGTGGGCCGGCTCGGTGACCGCCGCCGCCGAGCTGCTCACGCTGGGCGTCGCGCTGGTCGGGGCACTCGTGCTGGCCGCGGGCGACGTGGTGCTCGAGGCCGCCGAGCTGGGCGACTTCCCGCCGCTGAACAGGAAGAACGCGCCCGCGATGAGGCCCAGTACGATGACCGCGATACCGCCGCTGATCGACCACTTGCGTACCTGGTCATCTTTGCGCACCCGATTGGCCATGCGCCGCTCGTAGCGTGCCCGCGCGAGCTCGCGCTGCCGCTGCTTCTTGCTCGCCACCGCTGCGGTCCTCCTGAATTACCCGCCGTTACCAGCCGCTTTCGGCGGCCCGGCTCCTTGCTGCCCGGTCCGCCCCACCGACCTGCGAAACTTCGCGAATCGTACCGGCTCGGCCGCAGTCTGAGGTGGGGCTGTTACCGAGTCGACGCACCAACTGGTGCAACCTGTGTCCTCGCCTGGCCGGCAACCGGCCCTGGCTCGCCTCTCGGTAGCCTGGTGGACACCGCTTTCTATGATCCCGCTGCGACGCCAAGGAGGCCACGTGCTTATCGCCGGATTCCCGGCCGGCGCGTTCGCCGCCAACTGCTACCTGGTCGCTCCGGCGGCGGGCGAGCAGTGTCTCATCATCGACCCTGGCCAGGACGCTGAGGCGGGAATCGACGAGATCGTCCGGCAATACCGGCTGCGGCCCGCGGCCGTCCTGCTCACCCACGGGCATATCGACCACGTCTGGTCGGTGGCGCCGGTGTGCGGGGCCAGGGACATCCCGGCCTACATCCACCCGGCCGACCGGCCGCTGCTCACCGACCCGGCCAGGGGCCTGCCCATGCAGCCCGGCCAGCAGTTCCTGCGCGGCCTGACCTTCGCCGAGCCCGCCGACGTGGTCGAGCTGTCCGGCGGCATGACCCTGGACCTGGCCGGAGTCCAGGTCGTGGTGGACCACGCGCCCGGGCACACCGAGGGTTCGCTGACGTTCCGGCTGCCGGGCGGGACCGAGCCTGGCACCCTGTTCTCCGGCGACCTGCTGTTCGCCGGGGCGATCGGCCGCACCGACCTGCCCGGCGGCGACTACGCCACCATCCTGGACAGCCTGGCCCGGGTCTGCCTGCCGCTGCCCGACGAGACCGTGGTGCTGTCCGGGCA
>Ga0102924_1001853_pt1 | contig 23756 bp, 14 predicted proteins | sample PaiPotPPM11metaG_FD_80116 | JGI IMG/M metagenome (GOLD analysis project Ga0102924, IMG submission 80116) | Iron sulfur acid spring bacterial and archeal communities from Banff, Canada, to study Microbial Dark Matter (Phase II) - Paint Pots PPM... ...
AGACTCAGCCGTAGAATCACGCTGGCCGTATTCTCCAATCCAAACTCGGGCGCGTTGATCGTCGTACTGGGAATGACATAGCTCGGCGGGAAGAAGTTGAACACGCTGCCGGAGCGCTCCGGCCGCTCGCTGAGATTGTTGGCGTAGTTCGAAAGCGACATGTACGCATAGTCCGCGCCTGCGTTCGGATCCGTCGCCGTAAAGCCCAGCGCCCGCATCACGTTGGTGATGTAAAGAACTGGCTCGCGCAGGTGACCGCCCGGCGCAGCGGAATTCGTATCCGCCGCTCGGGCTTCTGGATCCAGCAGAATCGCCGTCAGAATCGCCTGCATATCTCCGCGCACGCCATTCCCGTTGTTCGCGAACACGGCCGCCACGCGCGACACATACTGCGGGCTCGGATTGCTCGACACCAGGTGCTGAATCAACTGCCGGCAGACAAACGGCCCGATGTTGGGATGGTTGAAAATGTCATCCAGCGACGCCGCCAGGTCCTGCTGCGCCGCTTGGCTGGCAGGCAGAACCTGCCCACCCAGAATGTTCTTCGATCCACCGTCGTGGTTCGCCGCCACTGCCTGCATCGGATAGTCCCACGCATTGGTGTTGTTAGGAAACTTCGTCGGTGCGCTGCCATCCGCATTCGAGAAGGTCCATCCCGTATAGGCACGGGCGAATCCCTGCACATCGGCCTCGGCATAAGTGGGAATCGGATTGCCGCTCGCGTCGGTTTGTGCCGTCCCATCTTCGTTGATCAGGTTCAGCCCCAGCGTAAACAGCTGCATCAGCTCGCGCGGATAATTCTCGTTCGCGATCTGTCCTGTAGCCGGCTTGTTGCTGTTCAGCATGTTCAGGTAAATGCCCATCGCCGGCGACAGCGTCACGTCCTGCATAATCGTGCGATAGTTCCCGAACGCATCCTTGGCGAACAGATTCATGTAAGGCGTCATGCCCTCGCCCGGCACTGTAGCCGTTGACGTCACCCAAATCTCGCTCAACGCCAGTGCCACGCGCTGCCGCAACTGATCATTGCCGGTCAGCGCAACCTGCCACCACTCCGATTCCGCGCAGGGGTACGACGCATTCAAGCACGGCGTTGGATATGGATTGACCGGGATATCCGGCTCCAGCGTTGGAGCCACCTTGAACTGCTGCGCCAGATAGGCATTCAATCCAAGCTGCTGCACTTGCGTAATCGTCGCCGCGGTCGGTCCAAAGCTTACCTGATCCAGGAAGCGCGCCGCCGCGGCCGCCGTCGTCTGCTGCAGCAACGCATTGACGCTGCCAGACGTAGCCGACCCGGGATTCGGATTGCTCACCGATACGCTGATGTTGCCTGCCTGCCCCGCAGCCGCCGTGTAGGTCGCCTGCAACTCCGTCGCCGAAACGAATGTAGTTGTCAGCGCCGTTCCCGCCACTTGCACCGTAGCTCCACTGACAAAAGAGCTTCCCACCACATCCACCAGGTAGCTCGTGTTCCCGGTGGTGTTCGCGGTGGCACTGGCAACTATGGGAACGGGATTCTGAACCGTAACGCTGAGCGAACCCGAAATCGTCGGCGAGGCAACACTCCCCGCTGTAATGGTTACAGGATTCGTGCTCGGAATCGTCGCCGGCGGCGTATAGAGGCCGCTGCTGCTGATCGTTCCTGTCGCCGCGCTCCCACCTGGAGTGCTGTTCACCTCCCACGTCACGCTCGTCGACGCAGTGTTCGCGACGGCAGCATAAAGCTGGACGTTCGAGCCCAACCGGACCTGGCCGGGTCCTGTGACGATCACCTGCACCTGCGGCGCGGCAGTTGTTGACCCTGAACTCGAGGACCCAGTGGAACACCCAGGAACACAAAGGCTGACCAACACACCTGCCAGCCCAAAGCTGATGCAGCGAAGGGTCTTTTGGAGCATTCGTGCCTCCCCCCATGTTCAAAACACTTGGAGTCTACAGGTATCTGCCGAAACTGTACGAGTGTAGCTAACCATGTATAAAGCACGAGGCAGGAAAATAGTTGCGATTGGTTGAAACTTTTTTAAAGAAATATCGTCTTTGCGCATCGCAAATGCCTTCCCAATCCGCGCCGATTGGTAGGACCGGTGAAGCGACCGCCGTCTTCGGCACCAGCTCCGAGACACGCCTTCCCTTTGTAGACCGCCCGGTCGAGAAATCCAGCTCAGTGTGCGACCATACAGACAGTTCGGCCCGGACCTGTGGTGCCCCTATGACCCCTGCGACGACCGAAGAAATCGCACACCCCGCCGTTCTGCCCAGCATCCGGCTGGAGCGCAAACACCCGCTCGCCATCCGCTGGATGCACTGGATCAACTTCCCCGTTCTCTTCACCATGATCTGGAGCGGCATCCTCATCTACTGGAACGACTCCGACAACGCCTACCAGCACCCGCACGCCATCTACCGTATTGGCCTCGGCCACCTCACGCTGCTTCGCCTCTTCCCGCCTTGGTTCTACAAGCAGCTCAATGTTCCCTACCACGTCACCCAGGGCCTCGGATACCACTTCTTCTTCATGTGGATCTTCGCCCTCAACGGGATCGCCTACGTCCTTTTCCTCGCCCTCTCCGGCGAGTGGCGGTTCCTCGTGCCCGACCGCCGCAGCCTCAGCGAGGCCATCCAGGTCACGCTCGTCGACCTCCACCTGCGCCGCGGCCCCCCCGCGCAGAAGAAGTACAACGCCGCGCAGCGCATCGCTTACACCGCCGTCATTGTGATGGGCGCAGGCATGCTCCTCACCGGCCTCGCCATCTACAAGCCGACGCAGGCCCACTGGCTTACCACGCTGTTTGGCGGCTACGAGATGGCCCGCTGGCTCCACTTCTGGATCACGATGAGTTTCCTCGGCTTCTTCGCAGTCCACGTCGGGCAAGTCATCCTCGCCGGCTGGAACAACTTCCGCGCCATGGTCAGCGGCCGCGAAATCCAGCCCACAGACGCTCCTTCGCTGGAGCAGGAACGACGGAGCTGGCGATGACCGACCCCAACGATCGCCCCACCAACGGCGAAGTAGAGTGGGTGCCCGACCCACCTTCCGACGTGCCCGAAGAAGTCCCCGCCGAACCACCCGTGCTGCCCGACGGCACCGACGCAGCTGAGGAAGAAAACGCCGAACCGTCCGGCGATGACCCACCCGTTCCACTCGACCCCGACGAAGAGCCTTCCCCAGACGAAGACGCCCTGGCGCAACAAGCCGCCGCGCAGCAAGCCGCGAACGACGCCGTCTACGCCGACTCCCGCCGCCATACCCGCCGAGCCTTCGTCGTCGCTGCCGCCGGAGCCGCCGCGGGCTACGGCTTCTACCAGTGGCTCGCCAACAGCCCCGGCGTCGAGATGCAGCCCGCGCCCTTCCGCCGCACCTTCGACACCAACGCCGCCATCGCCCGCGCCGTCACCGGCGATCACGCCCTCACGCCAACCTACGCCCTGAGCGAAGCGAAGGACCTCCGCGTCAACGGCGTCTACGGACTCAAGCGCGCACTCGTTCCCGAAAGCTGGCGTCTGCAACTCGTCGGCACGCAACTCGGCGCGTCTCACCCGCGCTACTCCGCCGACGTCACCGCCTGGGAGTATCGCTACACCGCCGACGCCACCCACGAAGACCAGGGCCACGACACCAAGGTCGACCCCAACATGAAGACCGCCGAAAAAATGGCGCCCGCCGCGATGATGGATCAAGCCAAAATCCAGGAGGACCGCGCCGAACGCATGCCCCGCGGCCGCGAAGAGGCCGGCGAGAGTCGTAACACTCTCATGCCCAGCACTCCCGGCCTGCTGCTCACCATGGACGACATCCTTGCCCTTCCCCGCCACGAACTCGTCACCCAGTTCAAGTGCATCGAAGGCTGGAGCGAGATTGTCCACTGGGCCGGCATCCGCATGGCCGACTTCATCGCCGCCTACCCACCCGCCTCCATCGATGGCGCCGACCCGAAGTACGTGTACATGGAAACGCCCGACGGCGACTACTACACCGGGTACGACCTCAACGTCTGCCGCCATCCCCAGACGCTGCTCGTCACAGAGATGATGGGCGCTCCGCTCACTCAGTTTCACGGCGCGCCCCTCCGTCTGCACATGCCAACCAAATATGGGTACAAGCAGATCAAACGTATTGGCCTGATCGCGTACACCAACTCCAAGCCCGACGACTACTGGACCAAGCTCGGCTACGACTGGTACGCAGGCCTGTAGACCCCAAGGAGAACCATGAGCACCTCCCCGCAACCCGCCGCCGCTCCTCCCATGCGGCGCTACTTCGAGAAGCCCGAAGACGAACTCTCCGCCCGCGTCACCGAAGAACCCGTCTGTCTCTACCTCGAGACCACCAACCGCTGCAATCTGCTCTGCACCACCTGCCCCCGCACCTACGAGCAGCTCGAGCCCGAAGCCGACATGTCGTGGGAACTCTTCACCTCCATCGTCAGCCAATTCTCCTCCGTAAAGCGCGTCGTCCTCCACGGCGTCGGCGAGCCCATGCTCGTCAAAGATCTTCCCGAGCGTATCGAATACCTCAAGCAGCGCGGCATCTACGTCCTCTTCAACACCAACGGCACGCTGCTCACCGAGGCCAACGGCGAGCGCCTCCTCGCCTCCGGCCTCGACGAACTCCGCGTCTCCCTCGATGCCGCCGAAAGCTCCGTCTTCCAGATGGTCCGCGGCAAGGACATGTTCGACCGCATCGTCACCAACCTCACCGCCTTCCGCCGCCGCCAGCGCGAACTCGGCGCCGAACTCCCGCGCGTCTCGCTCTGGCTCACCGGCCTGCGCGAAACCATCGGCCAACTCGAAGCCTTCGTCCGCCTCGCCCACACCATGGACGTCCCCGAGGTCTATCTCCAGCGCCTCGTCTTCTTCGACTCGAACGCCCACGGCCTCGCACGCGCCGAGAGCGCTCTCTTCGAGCACACCTCCGCCGCCGAAGAAGATACCATCCACCGCGCCGAAGAACTAGCCCACTCTCTCGGTATCGCCTTCAACGCCTCAGGCGCCACCGAACCCGGCACCAGCATCCACCAACGCCAGGCAGACCAGCCTTGGTCGCTCTGTCGCCGCCCCTGGACCCTCATGTACTTCACCGCCACCGGCCGCGCGCTCCCCTGCTGCATCGCGCCGTTCTCCATGCACGGCTACGACAGCTTTACCCTCGGCGATGCCACCCAGCAGACTCTGCAGGAGATATGGAACGGCGACCGCTACGTCGACTTCCGCGCCCGCCTCATGACCCCCGAACCACCCCGCGCCTGCGCCAACTGCGGCCTTCGCTGGAGCCTCTAAATTCGTCTACGCGTCCTTGCCGCCGCACAGTATACTTATCCCGCTATCAGTTTGAAGGAACGAAGCCTATGTCACGCTCAAGAAAAACGTTTGTCTCCTGTATCGCCTTGTTTGCTGTTTCTGTTCCGGCTTTCGCGCAGCACTCCACGCTTGCCGCCAGCACTCACGGCCATCCGACTCCGTGGATGGATACCTCCCTTGATCCCGACACGCGCGCCGACCTCATGATCCACGAGATGACGCTGGACGAAAAAATCCAGCTCGTCCACGGTGACGGCTGGGGCGTCTTGAGAAATGGTTCCCGCGTCGCGCCAGGCCACAATGGCGGCGCCGGTTTCGTCCCTGGCATCCCTCGCCTCGGCCTCCCCGACATCAACCTCGCCGACTCTGCCTACGGCATTCGCATGGCCGCCTACCAGGGCCGTTATGCCACGGCTCTCCCGTCAGTCCTCGCCATGTCCGCCTCGTGGGACCCCGACGCCGCCTTCCTCTACGGCTCCGTCATCGGCCGCGAACTCCGCGACCAGGGCTTCAACATGTCCATCGGCGGCGGCATGGACCTCATCCGCGAACCACGCAACGGCCGCAACTTCGAGTACTCCAGCGAAGATCCCATCGTCTCCGGCATCATGGTCGGCCAGCTCGCGCGCGGCGTCCAATCCAACCGCATCATGGGCGACATCAAGCACTACGCCCTCAACGACCAGGAGACCGGCCGCAACACCTACAACGGCCTGATGGACCAGCGCACCATGCGCGAGACCGACCTGCTCGCCTTCCAGATCGCCATCAACCTCGCCAAACCCGCCGGCGTGATGTGCTCCTACAACCGCATCAACAGCGACTACGCCTGCGAGAACGACTACACCCTGAACCAGGTCCTCAAGCGTGACTGGGACTTCAAGGGCTTCGTCCTCTCCGACTGGGGCGGCACACACTCCACCGTCAAAGCCGCGCTCGCCGGCCTCGACATGGACCAGCCCGGCGACGACAACTTCTTCAGCAATCCTCTCAAGCAGGCGGTCGTGTCCGGCAAAGTCCCCGAGACCCGCCTCAACGACGCAGTCCACCGTATCGTTCGCAGCATGTTCGCGGTCGGCGTCATCGACAACCCACCCCTCCCCCGCCGCGTCGTCGATCCCTTCCGCGGCCGTGACGACGCACAGAAGATCGAGGAAGAAAGCCTCGTCCTCCTCCAGAACACCGGCAACGCGCTGCCCCTCTCCGCCGCCAGTCTTCACAGCATCGCCGTCATCGGCGGCCACTCCGACGTAGGCGTCCTCTCCGGCGGCGGATCCGCCCAGGTTGATTCCCCGGGCGGCAACGCCATCGATCCAATCCAGGGCGCGTCGGTCTGGGGCCAGCCAGTCTACTTCCCTTCCTCGCCGCTCCGCTATATCCGCGAGCAGGCCGCTCCCGGCACGAGCATCCTCTTCGACGACGGCGCCAACCCCGCCGACGCCGCCAAGGCAGCGAAGGAAGCCCAGGTCGCCATCGTCTTCGTCACCCAGTGGATGTCCGAGGGCAAGGACTCTCCAACCCTCAGCCTGCCCGACCATCAGGACGCGCTGGTCGCCGCGGTCGCCGCCGCCAACCCCAACACCATCGTCGTCCTCGAAAACGGCGGTCCGGTCAACATGCCCTGGGCACCCCAGGTCAAAGCGATCCTCGAGTCCTGGTATCCCGGCATCGGCGGAGCACAGGCCATCGCCAGCGTTCTCTTCGGCCGCGTCAACCCGTCCGGCAAGCTGCCCGTAACCTTCGCCGCCACCGAGGCGGACCTGCCCCATCCCCACGTCTCCGGCCTCACCCAGCGCACCGGCAACAACGGCGCTGATGGCGCTGCCGATGGCGAGCAAGCCAAGGACTTCCCCGTCGACTACAACGTCGAAGGCATGGCCGTCGGCTACCGCTGGTTCCAGGAGAAGAACAAGCAGCCGCAGTTCCCCTTCGGCTTCGGCCTCTCCTATACCAGGTTCGCGTACTCGAACCTCAGGACGGACGACAACGCAAAGAGCGTCAGCTTCGACCTCCGCAACGCCGGCGCGCAGGCCGGCGACGAGATCGCCGAAGTCTACGTCACGCTCCCAGACATTGCCGGCGAGCCTTTCCGCAAACTCGCCGGATGGAAGCGCGTCTCACTCGCCGCCGGGGCCACTGAGACCGTCGAGATTCCCATCGACCCGCTCTACCTCTCCATCTACAACCCCAACGACCATGCATGGAAGCGTCCCAGCGGCCACTTCGAGTTCGAAGTCGGTGGCTCTTCTGCAGACCTGCCTCTGCACCAATCTCTCGTCCTCGGACCTTACTAGTGGGTCGGAAATAAAGGTACCTATGGGCGACCCGAGATTATGGTTTTCGGAGTAGCAGCGGGCTTCAGCCCGCGGTAAGTGGCATATAAATCGGCGGGCTTTAGCCCTGGGCCTCTTACCTCCTCCGCTCCGATTCAGACTTGGATACGTGCCCATCTGGGTGACGCACTACACTAGGGCGCCGCCGGCTCCAACGGCCGTGGTCATCGCGCCTCGACACCCAATGTAGTATGCTTCGTAGTGTCGTCCCCCGGGAGGCGACTTCCGTGACCATCCGCGCTCTGCCCCTCGCCTGCCTCCTCATCACCGCTTCGGCAGTCGCGCAGACCAACCCCAGTCCCGGCCCTGCTCCCCTTGCCTTCGACGCCGCTTCCGTCAGGCCAAGCAAAGCCGGCATCCCCCAGCACACCAACGTCCCGCTCGACAGCGGCAACGTCTACGGCACCATCAGCTCCGACGACGCCCGCACCGCCGCCGGCGGCTACCTCATCGTCACCCACCAGCCGCTCTGGCGGTACATCACCTTCGCCTACAAGCTCTCCGGCACCCAGGAAATGGCCCTTCGTTTCAGCATCTACTCCGGCTTGCCAAAGTCCGGCGCACCCTTCTGGGTCACCGGCAGCTTCGATGCCTCGCCGGAGTTCTTCGACATCTCTGCCCGCGCCCCGGCCGACACCTCCATCGACCAGATGCGCCTGATGATGCAGTCGCTGCTCGCCGACCGCTTCGGCCTTGTCGTCCACCACGCCACGGTCGACGCGCCTGTCTTCGCCCTCCTCCTCGCCAGACCCGGCGTCATCGGCCCCAACCTGCAGCCGCATCCTCCCTCCGACACCTGCGGTTCCTCAACACCCGGGTCGGACCAGCCCGCTCCATCGCATAAATCGGAAGTCTCCCCCTCGCCGGTCGGCGAGCTTCCGCCCGTCTGCGGAGTGGTCGCGCACGTCCCATCCTCAGCCTCCGGCTGGCACTACGGTGGCCGCGGCATCTCCCTCAGCCTGCTCGCCACCTCGCTGCCCACCATGACCGGACTGGCCGCCATTCCCCGCCCCGTCGTCGATCAGACAGGCCTCTCCGGCCTCTACGACTTCACCCTCCAGTGGGCTCCCGACCCGGGCGATCCATTTCCACAAGCAGCCCCCTTCCACGACGCCCTCAAATCCCAGCTCGGCCTGGAACTCAAACCTTCCCGCGCCCCCATCGACATCCTCGTCATCGATCACGTCGATCACCCGTCACCCAATTAGCAAGGTCGCGACCACCCCCCAATATCGCCGTCCACTCATGTTCCAGTTCTATCTGGAGCAGCAGTTCTATATAGTTGTTGCGGTCGCAGCGTCAGGCGTGCGATCGACTCCCATCGGCATTCACCACGAAAAACGTCGCTGGCGAGCGATACTAGTACTTGAGGCATCTGAAGCATGATGGAATTTCATATCTCCCGCGCGGCTCGTGAATCAGCCCAGGTCGACGACCAGCTGTTCAGCTACACCGGCAATGTCGTCTTCGCCAACGTCGCGGCGAGCCGGAAGCTGGCCGACGAGCTGAACAAGGCCCGCGGCGCCGATGCCGATCCCGCCGGCAACTTCAACGCCGGAGCGCTCTTCGCCATGGGCCTCATCGACGAGCTCAGTCACGCTCTCGTCGCCCGTTACCGCAAGCAGGTCGACCCCAACGTCCTCTCCGAGGCCATCCGCTGGTTCACCTCGCAGATCGCGCCGGAGAAGCTGGAACGCCTCCTGCTCACCTTCACCGAGCAGTTCCCCAACACCGCGATTTACCGCGGTGAGATCACCGCCGCCGAGTGGCTCGCCGGCACCACCGACGGCCGCCCCAACCGCGAAGCCGCGCTCGAAGAGCTGCTGATGCTCTGGATCGCTAACATCAATCCGGCATTCAAGCCTTTCCACAAGCTCTTCGAAGACGCCGGCCTCAAAGAGCAGACCGTCTACCCCAACGTCACCGCCGCCTTCCCCAACTACTTCAGCACGCGGCCGCCTGTCGCGCCCGAGATCGGCACGCTGTTCGACGCTCTTCGCGCCCCGTTTCTCGCCTCGCCCGACTCCCTCATCGGCCAGCTCGACTTCATCCGCGAAAAGTGGGCGCCCTATCTCGACGTAGACGTTCGCCGCATCCTCCTCGCCGTCGACGTCCTGCGCGAAGAGGATCTCGCCATCTGGATGCGCTTCCATCCTCCCGGCCCCGACGAGTTTCGCCACGGAGCCCCCACCTGGGGCAGCATGGGTTTCGTCGGTGACGAGTTCATCGGCTACGACGAATTCCGGCGCAAGAAATACGCCCCCGGCTACCAGGCCCCGCTCGACGAATACGAAAACTTCTCCGCCGACCAGGCCTGGATGCCCAACGTCGTCCTCATGGCCAAGAGCACCTACGTCTGGCTCGAGCAGCTCTCCAAAAAATACCTCCGCCACATCCACCGCCTCGACCAGATCCCCGACGAGGAACTCCACCTCCTCGCAGCCCGCGGCATCACCGGCCTCTGGCTCATCGGCCTATGGGAGCGCAGCATCGCCTCGCGCACCATCAAGCGCCTGCGCGGCCATCACGACGCAGTCGCCTCGGCCTACTCCCTCAAGAGCTACGACATCGCCGAAGACCTCGGCGGCTGGGAAGCCTACAACACTCTCAAGCATCGCGCCGCCCATGCCGGCCTCCGCCTCGCCAGCGACATGGTTCCCAACCACATGGGCATCGACTCGAACTGGGTCATCGAGCATCCCGACTGGTTCATCTCTCGCTGGGAAAGTCCATTCCCTGCCTACAGTTTCAACGGCCCCGACCTCTCCAGCGATTCCCGCGTCGAGATCAAAATCGAGGACCACTACTACGACCAAACCGACGCCGCCGTAGCCTTCCGCCTCCGCCATTACTCCAGCAACGAGACCCGCTACGTCTACCACGGCAACGACGGCACCACCTTCGCCTGGAACGACACTGCACAGCTTGACTACTCCAAGGCTTACGTCCGCGAGCACGTCATTCAGACCATCCTCCACGTCGCCCGCCTCTTCCCCATCATTCGTTTTGACGCGGCAATGGTCCTCGCCAAACGTCACGTCCAGCGCCTGTGGTTTCCGCTCCCCGGGGCCGGTGGATCCATCCCGTCCCGCGCGGAAAACTCCATGTCGCAGGAAGAATTCGACGCCCTCATGCCCCACGAATTCTGGCGCGAAGTCGTCGACCGCGTCGCCGCCGAAGTTCCCGGCACCCTCCTTCTCGCCGAAGCCTTCTGGCTGCTCGAAGGCTACTTCGTCCGCACCCTCGGCATGCATCGCGTCTACAACTCCGCCTTCATGAACATGCTCCGCGACGAGGAGAACGCGAAGTATCGCAGTTACCTCAAGAAGACCATCGAGTTCGACCCCGACATCATGAAGCGCTACGTCAACTTCATGTCCAACCCCGACGAACGCACCGCCATCGACCAGTTCGGCACCGGCGACAAGTACTTCGGCTGCGCCACCCTGCTCGCCACCCTCCCCGGCCTGCCCATGTTTGCCCACGGCCAGATAGAGGGCTACGGCGAGCGTTACGGCATGGAGTTCAAGACGGCCAAGATGGACGAGAAGCCCAACGAGGGCCTCGTCGCGCGCCACCAGCACGAAATCGCCCCGCTACTCAAAAAGCGCTACATCTTCGCCGGCAGCGCCGACTTCACCCTCTACGATCTTTGGAACGGCTACGGCAGCGTCGACGAAAACGTCTTCGCCTACTCCAACCGCTTCGGCGACGAGCGCTCTCTCATCGTCTACAACAACAAGTACGACGCCACCCGCGGCACCATCCACATCTCCGCCGGCTTCATGGACAAGGGCAGCGGACAGCTCCGCCAGCGCAGCCTGACCGAAGGTCTCGGCCTACCCACCGGCGAAAACGTCGTCATCCACTACCGCGACACTCACGGACTCGAATATCTACGCCGCGCCACCGACATCCACTACCACGGCATGAGCTTCGAACTCCGCGGCTTCCAGTGCGTCGTCCTGCTCGACTGGCGCGAAATGCGCCCCAACACCGAGTGGCCCTGGGACCGTCTCTGCGACTCGCTCCACGGCCGCGGCGTCCACAACGTCCACGAGGAGATGGCGATGTTCCGCCTGCGTCCGCTCCACGACGCTCTGCGCGACACCATCAACCCGGCCAGCGTTCACATGCTCGCCCTCGTCGCCGACCAACTCGCCGGACACGCGCCCCGGCAGGCCCAGTCCGCCGAAGCGCTCGCCGCGCAGCCACCCGATCCCCGACTGCGCGAACTCGCCGACGCCAGCCACATCTTCTTCGAGCGCATCCTCGAAGCTCTGCCGCCGGAACCTCACCCCGCAGCCGACACGTCATCCACAGCGAAGCTCTCCACCGTCGTGCCGCAGCGTCCCGCACCCTCCTGGCCGGAATACTCTGAATCCATCCGCTCGCTCCTTGCTGCCGCCGCGCGCCTGCCTGTCCTCGCGCAGTCCTACTCCACCAACTGGCCCGCCGAATCCCGCCCTATCCTTCCGGGCAAAGATCCCACCACCCGCCAGCCCCGTGTCTGGGCGCCCATCCTCGCGTGGATCGTCCTGCGCACGCTTCCGTGGCAGCGCGCTCCGCAAGGCGATCTCGCCGAACTCTTCGACCGCCTCCTCCTGCGCCCCGCGCTCGCCGACATCTTCCAATCCATCGGCATGGCCGGCGAAGCGCGCTGGCAAGCTGCCGCACAGGTCCGCATGCTGCTGACCAAGGCCGCCGCCGCACCCGACGCCATCCGCTCCACAACGTTCTGGGCTGACCCCGACGTGCGCTGGCTCGCCGGCGTCAACCAGTCGGAGGGCAACACCTGGTTCAACAAGGAGCAGTTCGAAGAACTCCTCACCTGGCTGCAACTCCCCGTCCTCATCGAGATCGCCCGCAGCGAAGACGGCAAGTCCCCCGCCGCCCAACTCGCCGCAATCGCCGCCGTCGAAAAATCCGTAGCCGCCGCCCGCGCCGCCGCAGCAGCCGCTGGCTACAACCTCGACCGCTACCTCGCGCCGCCGAAGCCCGCCCCCGCCGGCTCCGCTGCCGCGACAGAGCCCGTCAAAGTCCCCTAAACGCTCCGCAGAAATTCCAGCAAGTGCCGGAAATAAGCCGCCTGGTCATCCCACATGGCCAGGTGACTCCCCTCCGGGCAGACCGCCGCCCTCGCATTCGGCATCAACCTCGCCATCTTGCGAATATCTTCCGGATCCATCGTGTCGTGCTCCGCGCCGAGCACCAACGTCTTCACCGTAATCCGGTGCAGATCGTCCCACCGCTCCCAATCCTTGAACGTCCCCGTCACCACAAACTCGCTCTTCCCCTGCATGTGGTTGTAGATCGCCAGATTCGCATCGCGAAACGCGCGGTCCACCGGCTCCGGCCACGGCTTCACCCGGCAGATCGCCATCGGGTACAGTTCCTCCATCATGATCCTCTGATACTCCGGCGCGTCATAATCCTCGGCAGCCTCCAACTCATCCAGCTTCGCCTGCGACTCCGGCTTCAGCAGCAGTTTGATCTCGCCAATCCGCCGCAGGTACGCCTTCATCCCCGCCGTCATATTCGAGATCACCAGCGCCCGCAAATTTTGTTGATACTTCAGTGAGTATTCAATCGAAAGCATCCCGCCCCACGACTGCCCATACAGCACAAAATTCTCCAGACCCAACCCCCTGCGAACCTCTTCCACTTCTTCCACAAATCGCGGTATCTCCCACAAAGACAAGTCGTCCGGCCGGTCCGAATTCCCGCACCCCAACTGATCGTAGTAGTACATCTCAATCCCCGCCACAGGCAGAAACGACTCCAGCGCCTCCAGGTACTGGTGCGTAAATCCCGGGCCGCCATGCAGCACCAGCACCTTCACCGGACCGCTTCCCAACTTCTTCGTCCACACTTTGAACTGGCCACCCATCACCGGAATCATCTTGATTCCCGCCACACGAATCCCCGCCGGATTCACATCGTCCATCGTCAAGCTCATACTCTCCCGCCTCCATCCGAATTCTTCGCAGTATAGGCCGCGGGACACTCCGCGCACGGACTTCGAGTATCGCAGTGCGCACCTGTCATTTTTCTGTGAACAGGACAACCTTTCCCATCGTTAGCAGCCGGCCCCACCTTTTAATTTCCCCATAACGTGCGCTGTCTTTTTTCCAGCTAACCTCGCTCTGCTCGCACATCTTCCGAGCGTTCGCAAACTCCCCTATGCGAGGCCGTTCCATGTCTCAGCACGGTCGTTCCCGCAGCATTGCATTCCAATGCGGCGCAGCCATCCTGGCTGCCCTGCAAGTGTTCGCAGGCCTTTCTCTCCCTGCCTTCGCGCAAGATAACGCCAAAGACTCGAGCACCGCCACCACGACGCCCATCAAGCACGTCATCGTCATCCTTGGCGAGAACCGCACCTTCGACCACATCTTCGCCACCTACAAACCCGTCCACGGCGAGACCGTCGACAACCTCCTCTCCAAAGGCATCATCGACGCCGACGGAACCAACGGCCCCAACTTCTCCATCGCCCGTCAGAATTCCGTCCACGACACCCACGCCGACCACTACCAGGTCAGCCCCATGGGCAAGTCCCTCTACGCCTCCCTGCCCACGCCGCTCGCCGGCGGCCCCACCACTCCCTTCGTCCCCAACCTCGCCACCGCCAAGGCCGTCGAAACCGGCCTGCCCAACGATCAGTACTACACCTACCTCACCACCGGCGGAACCGGCCTCACCGCTGGCACCCCCGACACGCGCATCCCCAACGTCACCCACCTCAAGGACGGCCCCTTCCAAATCACTCCCGGCATTCCCTACGACGCCTACGCCGCCAGCCCCGTCCACCGCTTCTACCAGATGTGGCAGGAGCTCGACTGCAACATCAATTACTCCGCCGCCTGGAACCCGAGCGGCTGCGGCGCTGATCTCTTTCCCTGGGTCGAGACTACCGTCGGCGCAGGAACCAACGGCACACCCCGCCCCACGCCATTCACTGAGGAAACCACCGGCGAAGGCGGCTCCTCCATGGGCTTCTACAACGTCCAGCAGGGCGACGCTCCCTACCTGAAGTCCCTCGCCGACAATTACGCCATGAGCGACAACTACCACCAGGGCGTCATGGGCGGCACCGGCGCCAACCACATCATGCTCGGCACCGGCGACGCCATCTACTTCACCAACACCAACGGCAACGCCACCGCCCCGCCCGAGAACGTCACCGTCGCTTCCGGCACGCCCAACGCCGGCGTCGTCAACGAAATTGAAAACCCCAACGCAGCACCCGGCACCAACAACTGGTACACCGAAGACGGCTACGGCGCAGGCTCCTCCGGCAAAGCATCCTCAGGCGGCGGCAGCTACTCGAACTGCTCCGACTCCGATGCTCCCGGCGTCTACGCCGTCCTCAGCTACCTCAGCACGCTGCCCTACGAAGTGAATCCCAAGTGCGTCCCCGGCCACTACTACCTGCTCAACAACTACAACCCCGGATACTTCGCCGACGGCTCGAACGCCTTCCTCGACACCAATGCGAAGAACACCGTCTTCACCGTCCCACCCTCCAGCCTTCGCAACATCGGCGACGCCATGCTCGAGAAGAACATCTCCTTCAAGTGGTACGGCGACCAATGGAACCTCTACAAAACCGATCCCTACTTCCAGAACCCCGCCGACGTCTACTGCAACATCTGCAACTTCCTCCAGTACTCCAGCAACATCATGACCAACCCGGCCCTGGTCTCCGCACACATCCAGGACACCACCGACCTCTACAACGACATCACCAACAACACGCTGCCCGCCGTCTCCTTCGTCAAGCCCAGCGGCCTCGTCGACGGACACCCCGCCTCCTCCAAGCTCGATCTCTTCGAAGGCTTCACCAAGAAGATCGTCGATATGGTCCAGGCCAACCCAACCCTCTGGGCCGACACCGCCATCCTCATCACCTTCGACGAAGGCGGCGGCTACTACGACTCCGGCTACGTCCAGCCCGTCGACTTCTTCGGCGACGGCACCCGTATCCCGATGCTCGTCGTCTCGCCCTACACCAAGCCTGGCCACATCTCGCACCAGTACAACGACCACGTCTCCATCATCAAGTTCATCGAGTACAACTGGAAACTGCAGCCCCTCACCGACCGCAGCCGCGACAATCTCCCCAACCCCAAACAGAAGGGCGCCAACCCCTACGTCCCCACCAACTCGCCCGCGATCGGCGACCTCACCGACCTCTTCGACTTCAAGCAGTAGCCCACCCACCCCAACACCTCGGCCCGCCGTCCACCGCGCAGCGGTTTTCGGCGGGCCATTTTGCATGAAGGACGCCATTGATTGCGACGAATGCGCGGCCATAATACCATTCGAATTGGTGAGGCAATCGTTGACGTCACAACGCTGGCGGCAGATCCGCTCCCGCAATGCCGTTCTCGCCGGTGCACTCACTCTCGCCGCGATCCTTCTAGCGGCACTCGCATACCTCCACTTCCGCACGCAGCCCGCGCCCCCGCCGTTGGTGCGCATGAACGTCCTGCTCCCCGCGAAGTCGCGCCTCCTTTCGCTCGCTGTCTCTCCGGATGGCCGCACCCTCGCCGTCGTTCTGGTCCGCGACGGCAAGCAGCAGATCTGGGTTCGCCCGCTCGATGCCCTCGACCTCACCCCGCTTGCCGGAACCGACGGCGCTGCCGATCCCTTCTGGTCCCCCGACAGCCGCTCGCTCGCATTCTTCGCCGACGCCCGCCTGAAAAAAATCGACCGATCCGGCGGCCCGGTGCAAACGCTCTGCGACGCCCTCGCCGTCCGCGGCGGAACCTGGAATCGCAACGGCGACATCCTCCTCGGCGGCCTGCACCAGGTCGAGCGCATATCCGACACCGGCGGCGCCGTCTCGGATCTTCCCGGCCACCGCGTCTCTGAGTCCTTTCCTACATTCCTGCCCGATGGACGCCACTACATCGCAACCCGCACCGCCGATGCGGGATCACAACAGGCCGGAGTATGGCTCAGTTCCCTGGACACACCCGACCTCCTGCGAATCCTGCCCGACGTGTCCAACTCAGAAGTCGTCGATCCGCCGACCGGCAGCCGCGTGGGCGCCATCCTGTTCACCCGCGACGGTACGCTGATGGCGCTGCCCTTCGACATGAAGCGGCTCGCAGCCACCGGCGACGCCTATCCCGTGGCCCAGGGAATTGCCCAGGCTTCCAACTCGCGCTGGCTGGCCGCCGCCTCCGGCCAGGGCATGCTCGCCTATGTCGCAGGACAAAGCGGCGGGCGGCAATACATCTGGCGCGATCGCCAGGGCAAGAATCTCGGTACGCTCGGCGATGCCGGAAACGTGGTCATGATCTCGCCCGACGGAAAACAACTCGCCGGCGATCGCGATGGAGACATCTGGCTGCTCGAGTTCGCCCACGGAGTCGCAACCCGCCTGACCTTCGGCCCGCCCGCGAGCAGCAACCCCATCTGGTCGCCCGATGGCCGCTACGTTGCCTATTTCAAGGGCGGCCCGGGAATCTACCGCAAGCTCTCAGACGGCACCAGCGGCGAAGAACTCCTGCTGCGTACCACTTCCCTGGCCGTTCCGAAAAGCTGGTCCCCCGATGGCCACTTCATCCTGTACGCGCAGATCAATCCCGCAACTGGGTCGGATCTGCTCGCGCTTCCCATCGAGCCTGATCCTCATCCCCTGCCCATCGCCGAAACCACCGGCGACGAGGACCAGGGCCAGTTCTCGCCCAACGACCGCTGGATCGCTTACACCTCCAACGAGTCCGGCCGCAGCGAAATCTACGTCGTCCCTTTTCCGCCTGCCGGGAGCGGCGGCAAATGGATGGTATCCAGCGGCGGCGGCGTCCAGCCCCGTTGGCGGCGGGATGGCAAGGAGCTGTTCTACATCTCGCCGGACTGGAAGATGATGGCGGTGGACGTCAGTACCAGCCCCACCTTCCACGCCGGCACTCCGCACCCGCTCTTCGATACGGAGATGGTGGACACCGGAATTCGCACCGGCCCCATGAGCTGGGACATCGCGCCCGACGGCAATCGCTTCCTGATCATCACCGCGAACGCCCTGGACACTTCGTCCCTGAACGTGGTCCTGAACTGGCATCCGCAATCGAAATAATCCGGGCGAGCCAGCCGCCAGCGTCAACAGGAAGTGGTCGCTACCAGGCTGAAAAAGTGGCCATCCTTTGCCCCATAGAGACTCGACTTCCCGCAATGAGGGCACTTTATAAAACTAACTGGAACGGAGTAAACCGTCGTCTCGCTTGACGATTCTTCGCTGTAATCGGCCAGCACAATCGGCTTCTGACAGTGGCGGCACCTGACGCCAAAATGTTCGGACATTTCCACCTCCACAAACAGAGGATTTTTTTGTGTCTCGTGTTTCATCCGTCGAATAACGAGTCTAGCACCGGAACGTACACGCCGGTTCCTGGATGTCTCGGGTGCCTGGCGCGGTCGCAACTGCGATTTTTTCGACGGCTTCTCACCAGCTGTGACTCACGAATTCTTTCGCGCCGACCCTCAGTTTCTGCCCGAAATCCGCATGTCAAGCCCCAGTCGCCCGCAATCGGCAGACAACACACAACTTACCAAAACACTTTGTTGTCAGTCGAGTTATGCTCCAACCCGTATCATTTAAATAGGGGCAAATTTCCTTTGATCGTCACCGCCAACCCATTGCATTCCCGATGCGCGTCGCGTCGCGCCAACCCACGGTCGCGCCGCCAGCCTTCGGCCGCCGGCAAACCTCTTTGGAAAGACGATCTTAGCTGTAACTCATTTTGTTTCCAGAATTTGCGGATACTACCGTTCTCCAACCGCATGAAACCATTCGCTTTATACACAAGATCACACTGGGGGGAAGTGGTGTACCCCCCTCGCGCGGACGCACCCCAAGCGAGGCTCTCTTCGTGAGCGTCCGCCTCATCCTCAACGCCGACGACTTCGGCCTCACCGCCGGCATCAACCGCGCGATCGGCGAACTGCACGCCGCCGGCGCCCTCACGTCCGCCACGCTGATGGCCAGCGGTCCCGCCTTCGACGACGCCGTCCACATCGCCCACGCGCACCCAACCCTCGGCGTCGGCTGCCACATCGTCCTCACCGACGGCGCGCCGGTCTCGCCGCCCGAATCCATCCCCAGCCTGCTCGGTCCGGATCGCAAAACCTTCCGCCCGACCTTGTCCGCGTTTCTCGGCGCGCTCTTCCTCGGCCGCATCCACACCGAAGACGTCCTCCGCGAGGCCTCTGCGCAGGTCGAGAAACTTCAACGCGCCGGCATCGCCATCACTCATCTCGACACGCACAAACACACGCACCTCTTCCCCGCCATCGCGCGGCCACTCCTGCAGGTCGCCGAACGCAGTTCCGTCGGTGCCATTCGCAATCCGTTTGAGCCGGCCTGGAACTCGGCGCTCCATCACGGCAACGGCTCGCGCCGTCTCGCCGTCAACCTCATCGGCCGCCTCCGCCCGCGCTTCGCAGCCCTGCCCCAGATTCGCGACGCCCGCGTGAAGACCACCGACGGCACGGTCGCCATCTCCGCCACCGGCCAGCTTGACGCAGCCTCCCTCGCTCAAACGCTCGCCGCGCTCCCGCCCAACGGCACCTACGAACTCTGCTGCCACCCCGGCTACAACGATCCCGATCTCGATCGCGTGACCACCCGTCTCCGCGCCCACCGCGACGTCGAACGCGAAGCCCTGCTCGCCGAGATTCCAAAAATCCTCAGCCAGCCTCAATCACCGAAACTGATCCACTACGGGGGTCTCAACCCACCCGACTAAACAGAAGCCAGACAAGCCTCGCCGCTCGCGCTCGCCGGCAACGGATCGCAACCCGTCATCAGTTGCTTCACCACGTCCGCCGCGCCGTACTCGGTGCGTCCCGGCTTCAGGAAGCGCGAGACGGTGTACAAGTCGTCGCCGGCCGTAATCAGCGCGCGCTCGACCCGCTTGCCGTTTCGAACCTGCGCATACCCGATGTTCGCCAGCAGACCGTTGCACACGCACTTCCGGCCAACGGTGTCCTCGACCTTGCCGCCCTTCGCAACGTACACGCTGACCGGCTCGGCGGCGCAGCGATAGCCGACTCCGCCTTCCGCAGTCCGGTACGGCTCGCGCAGAAAGCCCAGGTCGCAGATGCGTGGTCGCTCGGCGTACATCGCCGGCTCGGAGTTCGTCCCTTCCAGCCGTGCCACTTTGAACGGAAATCCCGTCGGTGACGCCAGCGGATCGGTGAACACGCTCGCTTTGCCGTCAATGATCTTCATCATCAGCGCGTGCTTCAACTCCTCGTCGAGCCCGGACTCCCACGCAAACTCGAACGCCGTCCCAACCTGCACGCCCGCTGCTCCCTGCGCCAGCGCCTCGCGAACCTTCTCCGGATGGCCATAACCGCCGGCCAGCCAGAACGGAACGCCCAGCTCGCGCAGCTTCGCAATGTCGATCGCGTCGCGCTCGCCGTAGATCGGTTCGCCCGCATCCGAGAGCTGCAGCTTCCCACGCGGCGGCGCGTTGTGTCCGCCCGCAGTGCGCGTCTCGATGACCAGCCCATCGACGCGTCCGTTGGCCTTCTTCAGCATCGTCTGCGCCAGCGTGTTGGACGAGACGATGGGCAGAAACTTCGGCCGCGTCAGCGGCGCAAGTTCGCACTGCATATACTCGCGCGGATCGAACCGCTGCATCACGTCGTCGCCTTCCTGCGCGCCGTGGACATGAATCGCATACTCGGCAGGCTGATGCTCAACAAAGCCGTCGAGCACGCCGGGAATCTTCAGCGGAATGCCCGCGCCCATGATGATGTAGCCGACGCCGCCCAGCATGGCTCCGTAAATGCACGCCAGATGCGCCGACTGGATCTTCTCCAGAAAGTTGATACCCACAGGATTCTGGTGCTCCTGCCGAGCGAGATACACCTCAACGAAGTTGGCAACGATGCAAAGCTCCACCAGTTCGCGCGGATTGTCCTTGGTCAGAACTGGCACCGGCGCATAGGGTGTTCGGTCCGCTCTACCGCCGGGAACGAAGTACGCCTTCCACACGCGGTCCGCCATCGCACGATCCGGAAAAGCATCGAGCCCGCGGCGCATGTGTCCACCGGAGTCGCCGTCCTGCAAACGCCGCGCCAGAATCTGGTCGAGCGCAGTTCCCGAAACGAGGCCTAATTGCCCAACTCGTGAAACGGCCTGCGCCAGCCGCCAGTTCGAAACACCTGCACCCATGCCACCCTGAATTACTACTGGTTCACTCATATTGAGAATTATTCATCCGCTCGAACGGGCCGATCGTATTAGTTTTGTAACTCTCGCGGCATCGAATTCCACGGCTATTCTGGTGACGCTCGCATATAAATGCTCCCACATAGCTCACATCTCGGATGTGACGCACGTCACTGCAATCCGCTCTTTACCCTCGATACCCTGACCATGAAAGTAGTCTCCACCTGTCTCCACGGTGAGTCCGAGTAGCCCTCGCGGATTGCCTGCGGAGAGCAACTAGTCGAACTTGAGTGACGGCCATGAAGAAGACGGTTATCGTCGGCGGCGGGATTGCAGGATTGGCGACCGCATATTATCTGCACGAAAGCGGCGCCGTCGACTACACGCTGATCGAGTGCTCGCCTCGCTGGGGCGGCAAGATCACCACCGAGGAATTGGATGGCTTCGTCGTGGAAGGCGGCCCCGACTCGTTCATCACCCAAAAAGCCGCCACGATGGAACTTTGCAAAAGGCTTGGGCTCGGGGATCAACTGGTCGGCTCCAATACAGGCAAGAATGCCACTACGTATGTCTGGAGCGGCGGCCGCCTGCATCCGATGCCCGAGGGCATGATGCTGATGGCGCCCACCATGGTGCTCCCCTTCCTGCGCTCGAAGCTGATCTCGTGGCCCGGAAAGCTGCGCATGGGGATGGAGATGTTGATCCCCAAACGACGCGGCGACGAGGATGAGAGCCTGGCCAGCTTCGTGCGCCGGCGCCTCGGTTCCGAAGCACTGAAAAAGATTGCCGGCCCGCTGATGGGAGGGATTCACGCGGCCGATCCAGAGAAGCTGAGCCTGCGCAGCACCTTCCCCATGTTCCTCGATATGGAGAAGAAGCACGGCAGTCTCCTCCGCGCCATGATGAAGAGTCCCAGGCGGAAGCCCGCCCCCGGCACCAGCAAGCCTTCCATGTTCATGTCGCTCCAAGGCGGATTGAAGCAACTCACGGATGCGCTGGTTGCCCATCTGCGGCCGGAAGCGCTACGCACTGGCGTCTGCGTGCAATCGGTGACCTCATACGGCAGCCGCTACAAGGTTTTACTCAACGATGGATCGGCGATTCTTGCGGACGACGTCGTCTTCGCGACCCCTGCCTACATCACTGCCGACCTGGTCGAGCCGATCGATCCCGCGCTCGCGTCCCAACTGCGCGCCATCCGCTACGTCTCGACGGCGACCGTTTCGCTAGGTTTCCGCCGCAGCGACATTACCCACCCGCTCGAAGGCGCCGGCTTCATCGTGCCGCGAGCCGAGGGCCGAAGGATCACCGCCTGCTCCTGGTCGTCAGAGAAGTTCAGGCACCGGGCTCCGGACGATCGCGTTCTGCTGCGCGTCTTCATCGGCGGAGCGCAGTCGGAATATCTCGCCAGCCTGGACAGAGTTTCGCTGATCGAACTCGCGCTCGACGAGCTACGCGTGATGATGAAGATCACGGCCAGACCCATATTGGCGGCTGCCTATCGCTGGCAGAGGGCCAACCCGCAATACGAACTCGGGCACGAGCAGCGCATCGCCGACATTGAACGGAGCCTTACAGAATTCCCCGGCCTGCACCTGGCCGGAGCCGCCTATCGCGGAGCCGGAATTCCAGACTGCATCCAGAGCGGCTTGAAAGCGGCACGGGACATCACCGCACGCGATCACGCCGGCAGCCGGTACCACGACCAGCATCTGCCGGTCGCCATTGGAACTTAGGAGAACACGCGAATGCCATCCATCGACATCAGAGCCCTTACCCCGACTCCATCCGGCCACCCGCACCGCCAGGGTGCGCACGACTATTCTCGCAACCCAATGCTCGTCTATTGGGAGATGACGCAGGCCTGTGGGCTGGCGTGCCGGCACTGCCGCGCCGAAGCGATCTCGACACCGCACTCGCAGGAACTGACTCCCGTCGAGAGCCTGGGTCTGCTGCAGCAGATCGCGTCCTTCGACACCAAGCCCCACTTGATCCTCACCGGCGGCGATCCGATGCAGCGCAAGGATCTGTACGAAATCATCGACCAGGCGCGCCGGCTGGGGCTCACCGTCTCCGTCACGCCCGCCGCAACCGCCACCCTGACGGTGGAGGTTCTGGAGAAGCTGAAGGCCCACGGCATCGACAGCCTAGGCCTCTCGCTCGACGGCTCGACCGCCGCCCGTCACGAAGCCGTGCGCGGAGTCGCCGGCTGCTATCAGTGGACCATCGACGCCATCCGCAACGCCGCGGAGCTTGGCTTCCCCATCCAGGTCAACACGCTCGTCTCTGAGGAAACAGCCGACGACCTCCCAGCGGTCTACGAACTTCTGAAGCAGTACAAGATCATGCGCTGGAGTCTCTTCTACCTGATCGCAGTAGGCCGCGGGAAAGAACTCCAGCCTGTCTCTCCAGCGCACGGCGAAGAGTTGATGCATTGGACCCATGAACTCACCAAGACCGCGCCGTTCGCGATCAAGACTACTGAAGCCCCATCGTACCGGCGGGTCGCCCTGAACCACATGCGCGAGAACGGTTGGACCGGAGCTGAGATCGAGAAGACGCCCGTATATCGCGGTTTCGGAATTCGCGACGGCCACGGCATCCTATTCATCTCCAACCAGGGCGACGTCTATCCTGCCGGCTTTCTCCCACTCTCCAGCGGCAATATGCGGGTCGACAATCTTGTGGACATCTATCGCAATTCGCCACTGTTCCAGGCCCTGCACACCCCCAGTTCGTTCCGCGGCAAGTGTGGCGAATGCGAATACCGCACCCTCTGCGGCGGCTCGCGGGCCCGCGCATTTGCCTATACCGGCGACCCGCTGGCCAGCGACCCCTTCTGCCCGTACGAGCCGCGGACAAGTGCCCGGAGTCACAGTGCAAGTGAAGCCGCGAAGAGTATCCTCGCAGGTGCGTACTAGGAACGGTCTCCG
>Ga0102924_1001854_pt1 | contig 23754 bp, 18 predicted proteins | sample PaiPotPPM11metaG_FD_80116 | JGI IMG/M metagenome (GOLD analysis project Ga0102924, IMG submission 80116) | Iron sulfur acid spring bacterial and archeal communities from Banff, Canada, to study Microbial Dark Matter (Phase II) - Paint Pots PPM... ...
CTGTTCTGGTTCGGAGACAACGGCCAGCCCAAGTTCAACGCGGCGCTGAGCATCGCCAACGCCCCCGTGTGGTCCGACAACGACCAGACCGCCACGATCACGATGAAGCACTGGGTCTGGTCCAACGGCACGCCGATCACCGCCAGGGACGTCGTCTTCTGGATGAACCTCTTGGAGGCCTCGGTTTCGCCGGCGGCCGCCAACGTGGGCAGCAGCAGCGCTCCCGGCCCTGGCTGGGGCGCATTTGTGTCAGGTGGATTCCCCAACAACGTGGTCAGCTACACGGCCACCGGGACCTACAGCCTGACCTTCCACCTCAACGCTTCCTACGACCCGACCTGGTTCCTCTACAACGAACTGAGCCAGATCACCCCCCTGCCCCAAGCCTCTTGGGACAAGCTCTCAGCCACCGGCGCGGTCGGCAACTATGACGAGCAGGGCGTTGGCAGCGGCACCACCGGGGCCCTGGGAGTTGCCCAGTTCATCAACCTTCAGTCCGAGGACACCAGCACCTACGCCACCAACCCCATGTGGCAGGTGGTCAGTGGGCCCTACAAGCTCGCCCAATACACCACCGCTGGCTTCGTCAAGCTGGTCCCCAACACCAAGTACTCGGGACCCGACAAGCCCAAGGTCAGTGTTTTCGAAGAGATCCCGTTCACCAGCGACACCGCTGAGTTCAACGAGCTGCGCGCCGGCGACCTGACCATCGGGTACGTCCCGACTCAAGACCTGGCCCAGAAGGGTTACATGGAGAGTCATGGCTACAAGTTCGCTCCGTGGAACCAGTTCGGGATCGTCTACTTCGCCTACAACTTCACCGAGCCCACCACGGGGCCGATCTTCAAGCAGCTCTACTTCCGCCAGGCCTTCCAAAGCCTGGTCAACCAGCCTGAGTACCTCAAGAAATTCCTGGGCGGCGTCGGGACCATCACCAACGGGCCGGTCCCGACCTACCCGACGGGGAACGCCGACCTGACCAAGCTCGAGTCGAGCGGCCAGGTCTACCCGTACGACCCCAGCAAGGCGGTGGCTCTGCTCAAGGACCACGGCTGGTCTGTCAAGCCGGGTGGTACCACGACCTGCACCAAGCCGGGTACCGCAACCGGTGAGTGCGGAGCCGGCATCGCCGCCGGCGCGTCTCTCTCATTCCGGCTCCTCTACGCTAGCGGTCAGGTTTACCTGACAGATGAGATGGAAGCCTTGAAGTCCACCGCGGACCAGGAGGCGGGGATCCAGGTCGCACTCTCGCAAGCACCGTTCGGCCAGGTGATAGCTGAAACCTTCGGCGCTGCCTGCACCGACGCTAGTCCCTGCAGCGGCTGGGACATGGGCAACTGGGGCGGTGGCTGGGTCTACTCACCTGACTACTTCCCGACCGGCGAGGAGCTGTTCGAGACCGGGGCCGAGTCCAACCCCGGCTACTACAGCAGCGCCGAGACCAACAAGTTGATCGCCGCGACCAACACCGACGCGACCGTCTCCGGCGAGATCAAGGCACTGGATGCCTACGAGAACTACGTGGCCAGGCAACTGCCGGTGGTATGGATGCCCTCCATCCCCTACCAGCTGACGATGTACAAGAGCAACCTCAAGGGCCTGTTACCCCAAGGTGTCTTCGACGAGATCTACCCGGAGGACTACAGCTTCTAGATCACCTAGATCGCTACCGACAAACCCTGAGCGCTCACTAGCGTGGGAGGCCCGGCGTTGCGCCGGGCCTTTCTCGCGTCTCCCGTGTCAAGCCGCGACCGCCCTTCCGTATCCAAAGCCGCTAGCCATTGGTCGATTTGAGTTGTTCCCGCCAAAAAAATACTGGCCGCAGTAGATGCTTGATTACCCGGACGACAGGGCGGCCGCCCGTTATGCAGGGTTGGTGGGCGTGGACGACGTCAAGTCTCGCGTGCATAACCAGCTGGCCCTCTGGCTGGCGCCGGAGCGCCTCGCGGAGTGGAGTCATCGTTACGGTCACCAGGGCTTGGTTTCGGAGTTAGCCGCTCCCCCATCTCGCGCTCCCGTCATCGTGCTCGCTGGTGACAGCGGTACCGGCAAGACCTCCCTTGCCGAGTCCCTGGGCGACCCGCTTGCCCGCAGCCTGAGAGTCAAATTGAGGGCCTATCGGGTTGGGCCGAACCCGGGTTCTGTACGGCGGCTGGAAGCAGCACTGAGACTGGATTCCGCCTCACAAGCAGTGACTGTCGAAACCACTACTGCGGTCAGCGGCCACATCCTAATCTACGATCCGCAGTACGCCCTAGAGACGGGTGGAACCGGCGATCCCCAGGGAGGACCCGACCGCAGAGGGGTGGTGGATCGCGTGGTGCTGGCGGCGGAGATGCTAGCCGCGCACGGACAACCTGCAGCTGTAATCCTGTGCGTGAGCCAGCCTTCCGAGGTGGATGTGGCAGTGCGCCGACTGACATCGGAGGCATTCGTGCTGGCACGCCCTGGGGCGGCGGAACGCGAGGTAGTACTCAGGCGTCTGACTGAGGGCATTCGAATGACCGACGCCGAGCTAGTGAGGCTGGTCCGGGCGACGGGGCCCCGAGATGGAGCGCCAGGCTACACCTACGGCGATCTGACCCAGCGACTCATGCACGCCGCCATCATGGCCAGCTATCCCGACCGACCCTTGACAGCGACCACGCTCATCGGCGTGGCCCGGCGCCTCAGCCCCACGCCGGCTGCTGAGGCGGTCTCGTCTGAGGGGACGCAACCACCCACGGATTAGTCGCGGTCCTGCGCCCCGATGGACCGGCTGCGCTGCAACCACGTTGCCGCGCTTGCTCGTCTGAGCGGACCGGACGGCCTCCAACAGCGATCACCCGATATGCTCGACCCGGCAGTCGAGCGAAGGGAGGATGGGCTGGTGCAAATAGGAGTCCTGACCGGTGGAGGGGATGCTCCAGGGCTCAACGCCGCCATCCGAGCGGTGGCTCGCAGTGCCTTCGCCGACGGCGCTGGGGTGCTCGGGGTGCGCAACGGCTGGGCGGGCCTGCTGGGCGCCGGCGATGTCTGGGCGATCGAGCCCACTGACGTCTCGGGCATTCTGGTTCGAGGCGGAACCATCCTGGGCACGTCGCGCGTCAACCCCATGAGCGAGGCAGGCGCGATGGACGCCGTCGCTGCCAATCTGGGTCAACTCGGTATCGATGCCCTGGTAGCCATGGGAGGCGACGACACCCTTTCGGTAGCGGCCTCTCTGGCCGAGCGCGGGGTTCCGGTGGTGGGTGTTCCCAAGACCGTGGACAACGACCTCCAGGTCACCGAATACTGCATCGGCTTCGACAGCGTGGTGGCCATCGTCACCGAGGCGGTGGACCGATTGCACAGCACAGCCGCCTCGCATCACCGGGTGATGGTGGTCGAGGCCATGGGACGCGAGGCCGGCTGGGTCACGCTGATGGGAGGCCTCGCGGGAGGGGCCGACATGATTGTCATCCCCGAGTTTCCCGTCGACATGGAAGAGGTGGTAGACCATCTGCACAAACGGGGTGAACGGGGCAGAACCTACAGCATCATTGCGGTATCCGAGGGAGCCGAGGTCGGAGGACTGGCGGCACCGTCGCTGAGCGATGAGCCCCGTGACGCTTTCGGTCACGTGCAGCTGAGCCGCCGCGGAATCGGAGAACGTCTTGGTCGTCAGTTGGAGTCCGACACCGGCTTTGAGACCAGAGTCACGGTCTTAGGCCATACCCAGAGGGGTGGGACGCCGACCGCATACGATCGTATCTGGGCAACTCGGGTTGGCGCCGCAGCTTACAACCTGATCCGGGAGGGCAGCTTTGGCAAGATCCCGGTCAAGCTCGGCGACAGCGTCCAGACCGCTGCCCTATCCGAGGTGGTCGCCGAACCGCGGCTGGTACCCGAAGACCTATACCGGTTGGCTCAGGTCTTCTATTAGAAGGAAACGGCTCAGATTGGCGGCTACACTCAGGGCGTGAGAGAGCCGCCGCAGATCGCAGATTCCGCCCAAAATCCATGAGCAAGGCAGCCGCGCCGGCGGTGAGTCTCCTCGAGGTCCACACCAAAGGTGAGGCCGCTTACCTGGAGACCAAGGCCCGGATCCTGGACGCGTCGATGGCGCCCGGCTCGACCATCAATCAGTCATCGCTGGCGGCGGCACTGGGGATCTCCATCACCCCGCTTCGGGAGGCGTTGAGACGCCTCGAGGGGGAGGGCCTGGTGGAGGTCCGACCGGACAAGAGCGTCGCAGTGGTCGCCCTGACCACCCGGGAGCTGGCCGAGCTCCAGCTGGTTCGGCTCCGGCTAGACCCCCTGGCCGCGTCGCTGGCCGCCAAGAAGGGGAGCGCCCAGCAGAGATCGAAGCTGATGGACCTCGCCGCCTTTCCTTCGGCTAATTCCAACGTCCTCTCCTGGCACGAAGCTCACCGGGCGTTCCACCGAGCCATCCACGAGATGGCAGGCAATCGGGTGCTGGCGGAGTCGCTGGACCACCTATGGGAGCGGCTGCATCGCTACCGCCTGGTGGCGCTGACGGACAGTGCGCTGCGCCGAGCCTCTACCGCCGCCCCCCACGACGGGATCGCTGTCGCCATCGCGGCCGGAGATGAGGAGTCAGCCGAGCGGCTCATGTACTGCCACCTGCAGACTGCCCTGGGAGACAGCACCGGGTCGCTGGAGGCACGGTTCGGCGCTTCGGTACTGGCAGAGGACCTCGACTCCGCCTGAGTTCCCGGCAGCGATCGAGGGCTATTCCAACCGGATCGCACCTTTCTTCCTAGGTAGGCTAGAGTCAGCCAGTTCAGCTGCCGATCAGAGGAGGCGTCGATAGCGTGAGTGCAGTCCCAGACTTCAATGCCCAGACCATCGCCGAGTTCCGAGCCAACGGCGGCAAGGTGGGTGGCCCCTTTGAGGGAGCGCCCCTGCTCTTGCTCCACAGCGTGGGCGCCAACACCGGTGAGACCCACATCAACCCGGTGATGTACTTGCCCGACAACGGCCGCTACGTCGTGTTCGCCAGCAAGGGGGGAGCGCCGACCAACCCGGCCTGGTACCACAACCTCAAAGCCCACCCCGATCTGACGATCGAAGTGGGGTCGGACAAGGTTGAAGTCACGGCCAGCGAAGCCAAGGGTGCCGAGCACGACGAGCTCTTCAGCCGCCAGGCCGCGGCCTACCCCCAGTTCGCCGAGTACCAGACCAAGACCACACGGATCATCCCGGTCATAGTCCTCACCCCCAAGCAGCCCAAGAGCTGACTGCTACCGCTAGCGCAGCAGCAGAGACTGACCTGACCGTTAGGTCCGGGCGGTAGGGCGCGAGTCCTGCTTGTGGCTTGGCTGCGGCTTGGGTGGCAGCGATCGGGCAAACGAGAACGACCGGCTTGCCCACCGCTCTATCTCGGGATCGCGGAGCACCTTTGGCGGGACGATGACGTACTCCTTCATGGGGCGACCAGGCATGGGCTGGAAGGGGTCGGCGCCAAAACTCGACACGAACTCGGCGCGGTCCGTGTCTCCGAGGCGTAGGAAGAAGTGGTCTTGGTGGAGCCCCATGAAGAGGTTGCCGTTGACGACGCAGGTCGGATAGCCAAACATCTTGCGACGATGGGCCTGGGGCAGGAGCTCGGCGATCTCGTCGAAGCGCTGGACCAGTTCGGGCGGCGACTTCTCAAAGGAAGGCATCGCGACCAGTATGCCCGGCGCTGAGGGAGAGACAGGTCGAGCTCAGCCAGCCCGCATCACCTCGATTTGCGGCATTCGGTGACTCGCGAGTTCGGCGGAGAGGCGTGACAGTCCCGTCACTGCTCAGCGAGAGCGATGAACTAGCCTCGATTGCATGATCGCGCCTGATCTCACCGGATCGAGCGGCAACCGCTCCGCATCGGCAGGCATCCCCACCGCCCGTCAGGTCGGGGTACGGTGTCCTCAGCCCGGCTCGGGGCTAGCCGTCGGCTCTCGAGGTCGCGTCTCCCCATGAGGCAGGTGCGCCCAGCCGAGGAGGTGGAGGCGCTCGGACTCTCCGAGCAGGAGCTTCTCCGGGCCACGGTCTGGAACTCACCAGTCGCCTACGGGGTGGCGGACTCGACTGGACGGGTTCTGCTCTGGAACCCGGCGGCCGAGCGGATGTTCGGATGGAAGGCTGCCGAGGTCCTCGGCGGACGACCTCCCATCGCCGATAAGGACGCCGCCGTCCCGTTCGAGTCGCTAATGGAGCAAACCCTCTCCGGCCACGGGTTGGTCGAGATCGAGGTCCAGCGCCGGCACCGCGACGGCCATGTGCTCGACGTCGAACTCTCGACCGTCCCCCTCCGCGACACCGGCGGCGAGGTGGCGGGGGTCCTGGCCACCTTTACCGACATCACCCGCCGCAAGGTCGCCGAGGCCGAACTGGTCCGCAACGCCAACCAGGACGACCTCACCGGTCTGCTCAACCGCCGCGGGCTGGTGGAGCAGCTGCGCCAGACCAGGGCACGGCGCAAGCGCCAGGTCTCGGTTATCGCGCTCGACGTCGACCACTTCAAGAACATCAATGACACCTTTGGACGGGCGGCCGGCGACCACCTCCTTGATGCCATCGCCAAGCGCCTGTCGGGCTATGTTCGGCCAGGCGACATCGTGGCCCGGCTGGAGGGGGCGGCCTTCGCGGTCCTGATGCTGGGAGTCAGCTCCGCCGATCTCGAGGCGGTGGTGGCCCGACTCTTCGCAGTGGTCAGCGAGCGCTACGCCGTGGCCGGGCGCGAGGTCACGGCCAGGGTGACCGGAGGCGTTGCGGTCTGCGCCGGCTCCGACGACCCCACCGAGGTCCTGCGTCGAGCCGAGGTTGCCCTCTACCACGCCAAGCGGGTCAACCGGGGCAGCTTCCAGGTCCTGGACGATCAGCTCGACCGAGCCTTCCTGGAGCGAGCCGAGCTGTCCGGCCGCCTGCTCGACGCGGTCGAGAGGGACGAGCTGCGCCTGCACTTCCAGCCCATCATCGTCGCGACCTCGGGCCAGGTCGCCGGGATTGAGGCGCTGGTGCGCTGGCAGCATCCGGAGCGAGGTCTGCTCGGGCCGGACCAGTTCATCGGGCTGGCAGAGGAGAGCGGCAGCATCTCCACCATCGGGCGCTGGGTGCTTCGCGAAGCCTGCGCCACCCTGAAGCGCTGGATCGAGACTGAACCCAGCGCCGGTGAGCTGGTGGTCTCGGTCAACCTGTCCATGGCAGAGTTGGAGGACCCGAATCTGGTCGGCGACGTCGAGCAGGCGCTGAAGCACTCAGGGCTGGCACCCGAGCGACTCCACCTCGAGGTGACCGAGAGCGTTCTCAGCACAGATCCCGAGCTGGCCGCCCGAGTACTGACCGAACTCCACGACCTCGGGGTCTGGTTGGCGATCGACGACTTTGGCACCGGCAACTCCTCGCTCACGGCCCTCCAGCGTTTCCCCTTCCAGGTGCTGAAGATCGACCGCTCCTTCGTGAACGGAATCGGGATTCGCCCCAAGGACGACACCATCGTCACCGCCACCCTGGCACTGGCTCACGGCCTCGGACTCTCGGTAGTGGCTGAAGGCGTGGAGACCCAAGAGCAGGCGGAGTTCCTGAGGGGCGGCGGCTGTGAGGAGCTCCAGGGCTACCTGTTTGGGCGCCCGGTACCGGCGGCAGTGCTGACGCCGCTGCTGGAAGGCAGCAAAACTAAACCGAAGCGGGTCGCCTAAGACTCGCTAGCCGGTCCGCCCCGGCCGTTTCGCGTTAGGCGGCGGCCGTTGTTGCCCGACCGACTCGCAGCAAACGCAGTATCGCGGCCTCGACCTCGGAGAGGTCTCGGGCGCGTCGCTGCTCCGCACTCCGATCTCGCGGCTGAAGCAGCTTGGCCAGAGAGCCGTCGAGGTGGGCGCTGAGAACTCCCGGGTGTATGTAGCAGCGTCGACAAACGGCTGGGGTGTTGCCCAGCAGCTTGGCGACTGCCTTGACCGCCGCCGTCACCGAGCTCTTGTTGGCTGGCAGCTCGGGGTCGTCGGTCAGCTCCAGCGTCGCCAGCACGGTGCCGGCCCAGGTCCGAAAGTCCTTGGACGTGAAATGACCGGGGACGACTTCCGCCAGATAGGTGTTGACATCGTCGCTGCTGACGGTGTTGCGAATGCCGCTCTCGTCGAGGTACTGGAATAGCTGCTGACCGGGGAGCTCTAGGCATTCCCGAATCACTCTTGCGACCCGGCGATCTGCCAGCTCAACACCGCGCTCCACTCCCGATTTGCCCCGGAACTGAAAGCGGATTCTGGATGCGTCCAACTCGACGTGGCGGCTGCGCAAGGTGGTGAGCCCGTAGGACCCGTTCTGTCGCACGTATTCTTCGTTGCCCACCCGGATGTGGGTTCGGTCCAGAAGCCGCACGACCGCAGCAACAACCTTCTCGCGGGGCAACCCCTCCTTGCCGAGGTCCCGGTCCACTGCGGCGCGGATCCGCGGCAGGGCCTCTCCGAATGCAACCACGTGGTCGAACTTGTCCTGGTCGCGAAGCTGTCGGAAACGCTCATGGTAGATGTACTGCTTTCGCTTCTTGGCGTCGCGGCCCGTCGCCTGCAGGTGACCTCGGGGGTCGGTGCAAATCCAAACGTCGGACCAGGCTGGCGGTATGGCCAGGTGCTCCAGGCGCTGTCGCTCGGACGCTTGGACCGGTCGGCCCTCCGGCGTCGTGTAGCGCCAGCCCCGCCCTCGCCGCTGGCGACGAATTCCGGGCTGCTCGTCGCTCACATAGCGCAGCCCGCTGCCGGCCAGGTCGTCCGGGCCGCTAAGCCCAAGCTCCTTGCTCTGAGTCGACGCCCCCGACTGTCTCGCCCCAGCGCGCCGCCTCCGATCCGGTCCCCTCAAGCTGGCTCCCCTACCTTGGCGCCGCGGACCTACAGCGTTTACCGATGCATCAGCGAACGCGTTGGGGCGGTGGCGAGGATCTGCCTAACTCGGCGCCGCCAGTCGCCCTCCCCTTAGAGAACGGCTCCACCCAGGTCGCGTTTCATCTGCCCTCAGTCAACCTCGAGGCGTCCCCACGGAGGAACAAAGCGTCATCGACCGATTAGGGCGCCAGTCTCAGGGACCTTGGACGTGAAGTCGTCCGTCAGTTGATTCTCGAGAACGCCATCACGCCAACCGCGCACTGAGCTGATCAGCGCCAACCCCTGGGCGCGGCTCAGATCGTCCCCCCGAATGACGCGCTCACTGAGCTGTCCCTCGGCTAACAATCGCGCCCGCTCCACCCCGGGCAGACAGCCGGATTCGAGGCAGGGAGTCCACCAGCGACCCTCAATTTGCACGGCCAGGTTGGCAATAGTGGTCTCGGTTACCTCTCCGCGCTCGTTGACCAGGATCACGTCGTCGCAGTCTGCACGGCGCGCCGCTCGGGTCTGGTACGGAGCGCGACGGGTTGTCTTGTGGTAAAGCCAGACGTCAGAGGAATCGACCGGGTCGTCGTCCAGCGCCAGCCGGAGCGGTACGCGTATCTGCGACGGCAATGGCCCGAGTTGAATGGAGATCCGGCCCTGGCGATCGAGAGTCAAGCGCACGCGGGTCGCATCCCGAGCTTCTTCCAGCTCTTTTCCGAGCGCTGAGACCACCTCGTCAAGATCCAACCGGAATCCAAAGTATTCGGCGGACGCTGCCAGTCTCTGGAGGTGGCCGTCACGGTTATCGATCCCAACCAGGGGCCGGAATGCCATCGTCTCCAGGAGCTGGAAGTCTTGGGGCCGGGATTGGAGGATGGCGGCTTTGGCCAACAGCTCGTCGTGTTCCGCCAGCGGGCTCGAGTCCCAGGTTATCCCGCTGCCCACTCCATAGACAGCCTCACCGGTCGAACGGTCGATCACGGCCGTTCGGATGGCGACACTGAAGCGGGCTCGGAAGGCGTACCCGGGAGGAGCCACCACCCCGATCGCGCCACAGTAGACGCGCCGGGGGTTCCTCTCCATGTCGGCAATCAACGCCATCGTGCGCGCCTTGGGCGCACCGGTCACCGACCCGCACGGGAAGAGCGCGCGCATGATTTCCACGAGTCCGGTGTTGGGCCGCAGCCGCGCGGTCACCGTCGACGTCAGTTGCCAGAGGCTGTCAAAGCGCTCCAGGGTGTAGAGCTGAGGAACCTCGACTGTTCCCGCCTGCGCCAGCTTGCCCAGGTCGTTGCGGAGAAGATCCACGATCATCACGTTTTCGGCCTGCTCCTTGGGGGAACGGCTCAGCGCCTGCGCCCGGGCCAGGTCCTCTTCCTGCCAGCGGCCACGGGTGGCGGTTCCCTTCATAGGCTTGGTCGTAAGGCGGTCCTCACTCCAATCGAAGAAGAGCTCCGGGGACGCGCTGGCGATGGCGTAGCGACCGGTATCGATGAAGGCGTTGTAGGCTCCCCGCTGGCCAAGCGCCAAGTCGCGATACAAGTCGAAGGGGCTGCCCTCGAACCCAGCGCGCATCGGCACCGTGAGGTTGCACTGGTAGGTCTCCCCCAGCTCGATCAGCTCGCGGATTCTCTCCACTTGGTCGTGGTAAGCGGCAGCGTCGATGTCCAAAATCCAGGGAGAGACCCGGTAGTCAGGTTGGGCGTCGGCCACCGGGCTCAGGGGCTCGTCCACCTGGGGAGCGGCGAAAAGTCCGAACCAGGCCAGGGGAAGCTCATCCACCGGTTCGTCACCGGGAGCGACCTTGGTCCCAAGGTTGGCATCGATCCCGGCGGCGGCTTCATAAGCGAGGTACCCCGCCGCCCAATATCCGGCAGCGGTCGCCACTTCCACCGCGCGCAGCAGTGGCAGCACCTCGCTGGGACGTCGAGCCACCAGCGCACGTGTCAGGCGACTGAAGATCCAGGCCCGACCGTGCGGGGTCAGGTCATCGAACCGGGCCCACACTCGGCCGGTTTGGCTGGCCCGCGCACTCACGGTGAATTGGTAATGACTTCGCGCTCGTCCGGTTGCACAGGCTTGGCGGCGCGGGCCGGGTCGGGAGCGCCAGCAACGGCGATCACGTCACAGAAGACAAAGCCGTCGCGGGTCACGACCTCACCTGTCCGGCAGCTCATCGGCGCGCGATACATCGGCGCGTCCCATACAAATGTGTGGAATTCGCCTCGCTCGCCACAAGGATCCGCACTCGCGGGCAGATCCGCCAGCAACCGCTCATCGAAGGCTCGACCCGCGAACGAGGGCGAAAGAGCTGTGGGGTCAACGCAGACGATGGTGGCCCGAATCCCAGCCGCGATCATCTCGCGGGCCAGGACAGCGGTATCCCGACCCCAGAGGGGAAAGATGCCCTCCTTACCGGCTTCCGCTAGGCGCTCTTCCCGGTAGCGGCGGACGTCTTCCAGGAAGAGATCTGAGAACGCGAACTTGTCGACACTGCGCAGTGGTTCGTCTGCAAACGCCCGAGCCATCCGTTCCTCATAGACCGCGTTGGTGCAGGCCGGCGGTATCCACACCTTCACTAGGGGCAACCCCAAACTCGCGGCCTGCTGGTCGAGGAGTTCCTCCCTCACCCCCGACATGCTCACCCGGTCATAGCCTTCGGTGAGCGTGGTGAGAATGGCCCGTACCTCGAAGTCAGGATTCTGAAGAATGGTCCAGAGCCCAAACGCAGAGTCTTTGCCCGCGCTCCAGGAGAACACCACCGGAGTAGCCACGGGAGAATTCTCGGACATCGGGCTGAGGGCCAATCGTCGGGCCAGGCCGCTCCAGCCAAGCACGACCTCAGCTGCTGACGCTTTGGCGCAACCCTCCAGGCGAGGCGAGGAGCTCTCTCATCTGCTCTGCCGCCACAGCTGGCGACCAGAGGAAGCCTTGCGCTGCATCGCATCCCAGACGTCGCAGAATGTCCGCTTGGGCCGCGGTCTCCACGCCTTCGGCAACGGCGTGCATGCCGAGTACGTGAGCAAGGTCGACTACCGATCCCGCGATCGCATCATCGGCCGAGTGCCGCCCGAGCCCGACCACGAAGATTCGATCCAGCTTGATGAACTGGACGGGAAACCGGCGCAGATAGAGGAGCGAGGAGTAACCGATCCCAAAGTCGTCCAAAGCAATTCGTACGCCGAGATCCCTGAGGCCATTGAGCGCCACCGCGGCGGCAACCGTGTCGGCCAGTAACGCGGTCTCGGTCACCTCCAGGCAGAGAGCCGTCCGCTCCATTCCGGTGGCATTGATGATCCCGGCCACCATGGCTTCCAGGCCCGGGCGCGTCAGTCGTGCGGCGGAGAGATTGACCCCCAGACTCAGTTCCGGGGCAAGCCGCTCGCGCCACTCGGCGACGTCTTCACAGGCATGCTCTAGCACCCACTCGTCAATGTCCACGATCAGCCCGGTCTCCTCGGCAATCGGGATGAAGTCAGCTGGCGGTACCATGCCCCGCTGCGGATCCTGCCAGCGCACTAGGGCCTCCACCCCAAGCACTTCACCATCAAAGGACACGACCGGCTGGTAGTGCACGCGCAATTCTTGGTTGTCGATGGCACGGTCGAGGCGCGACTCAATCTCCAGCCGGCTCCGGGCCGTGGAACGTAGCCTCTGGCTGTAGTTCTCGGCTTGACCTGAACCGAGTTGCTTGGCCCTACGCAGGGCCAGCTCAGCGTCACGCAGCAAAGGACGTGGCTTGGCCGCACCGCCAACGGCATGAGCCACTCCCACACTGGCGGTGAGCCGGGATGTCCTGCCACCCGCCGATATGGGTCGCTCCAGGGCGCGGGCTAGGTCGGCGCTGAGGCCAGCCACGACCGTCTCGGCGGTGGGGCCGGTCCGAACCAGCACGAACTCGTCGCCGCCGGATCGGCCCACGATGCCCTCGAACGGCAATTCCTGAAGTCGACGTGCCAGCTCGACGAGGTAGCGGTCGCCCACCCGGTGACCGTAGCTGCCGGTGATGAGACCAAAGTGGTCGAGATCAGCCACCAGCACCCCAACCGTGACGTCCGGGCCCGAGGCCCGCAGCAGCTCGGCCAGCTTGGCCGTAAGCGCAGTCCGATCCAAAAGTCCGGTGAGTGGGTCGCGACCGACTGTAGCTGCTCCGAGGTCATGGCCCGGTTCCCCCGAAGCCGCTGGGGCCGCGGCCTCCATCCCAACCTGCCCCGCGATCTGAGTGTCCCCTCTTGGTTGGCCCTGTACTGAATCGGCAGCCCTGACAGCGACCGCCACAGCATCTCCCCGCTCCAAAGCTGCCAGTTGAAGGTCGGACCACGCGCGAGCCCGGTCCTCGAGGTGGATCAGAGGCCAGATCTCCGTGCCCTGGAGCGACTGCGCCTGGGTCCCAAGGAATTCCACCAACTGGGGACTGAGAAAGAGGATCCGACCGTCTCCATCAACCACCGCGAAGGACTTGTAGGAACTTAGCGGGAGCCCGTACAGGAGCAGGTGGTGCTCGGATTCAGCACCGGCGTCTGGGCGCAAAGGAAGGGTGGGCTCGCGGCGTTTCAATTGACCATCGGATCCTCAAGTCGGATCTTCCGTAGCTGGGCCCCGCGACCGCCATGGCGGCTTCGTCACCTTCTCCTAGGCAGACTGCTCAATTCCTCCTCGGGACGAGCGTTCCGCGCTAGGTGGTCAGGGCTCTTGTGCTGATACTGGCTCGGCGCCCCGCAGCAGCTCGAGCAATTCGACCTGGGAGTGCACGCCTACCTTGGCAAAGATCTGGGTCAGATGGTTTCTGACAGTGCTCTGACTCAGGTGCAGGTCGCGGGCGATGCAAGGGACGCGCTCGCCGCGAAGCTGACGGTGGAGAATCTCCCACTGCCGCGGTGAGAGGTGGTTGAGCCCGGGTATGCGAGTCAGATCCGGCACTCGGTCCAGACCCACGGACATGCCGGCTGCCTCGACCTCGCGTGCGATGCGCCACAGGTGGCGCTCCAGGGTCATGCATCGGAGCGTGGTTCCGCTCGGAGCCTCATAGTTGCTCGCCACAGCAAAGCCGAAGTGCAGCTCCTCCTCTCCCAGCGGCGTGATCAAGATCCGGCTGGGCACCATGTCCCCGTTCTTGTGGCGCAGACGCAGCTCAGCGCTGATTGCGGCGCGATCGACCAGTGCTCTGGCCGTCGCACTGAACAGAAGGCCGATGTCGGCCTCATGGATGAGATCGAGCATGGAACCGCCCACCACCTCATCCACGGAGAAACCCAGCAGGCGGTGCACGTCTACGCTGACCCGCAGAATCCGCCAGGAGCCGTCAAAGGTCCCCACCATCAGTCCATCCACCGCCATCGGCCACGCCTGTGCAGTCGGGAGTGGTAGGAAGTCGGGGGCCTCCTCACCCACGGGGGCGACTATGAGAAGCGCCAATCGGCGATCCTCGGGAAAGCAGGCAACCACCCATACCTCAGCATCCACTTGGCTCTGGTGGGAAGGGCGGAGGATGCGGCGAGCGGCGTAAGCGTCGATGACTTCAGTCGCGAGCAGGTCGAACAGCGCCCGCACCTGGCGTCGCTCGCGGACCAGCGCAATCAGATCAACTGTGTGGGGGTCGTCGTTGGCGGCGCCAAGCAACTTCGCGATTCGCGGACTCATCACCTCCAGACGACCCGCCCGAAGGTTGATCACACCTGCAGGCAGGGGACAGAGTGCTGTGATTTCCCGCGGACCAGGCTGCCGCTGTTCGCTGAGACGCATCGCGGCCAGCAGCGACAGCCACCCATAGGTGGTCATCCGGCTGAGAAGCTTCTCCGCCATACCTGCTGCCCTCGCGGCTGGTGTTTAGCGAGGCCTGGACACCGCCAACTCCGAGCGGTCCGCCTCATCAGCGGCTGGAGCCAGAAGCGTCCGGCTGCATGGTAACGCGGGGCGGGACAGGGGCTGAATAGTTCGATGCTTGAACTACCGCTCTAGAATAAAGGAGATGTCTTCAGGACCCCCGAGAGGTAGCGCTCGCGGCCGCCAGGGATTGGGACCGGCCGTGGAGACGCTGGCGCGGGTCGCCCGCATCCTGGAGCGTTCCTCGGGCCAGCTCAGCCTCTCCCACTACCGCGTTCTGGTGATGGTGGCGGCTGGCGACGGCAGGGCCTCGCGGCTGGCAGGCCGGCTGGCGCTGGGCAAGCCAGCGATCAGCGCCGCGGTGGAGTCCTTGGTGCTCCGAGGGCTCCTGTTGCGCTCGGACTCGGATCCCGATCGCCGCGCCACCCAACTCGGGATAACCGCAAAGGGTAGAGAGGCACTGACAGCTTCGGAAACGTCGATGTCGACTGCGCTCGAAGGTCTGCTGCAGCACGCCACAGACGCCGGGGCGGTGCTGGCCGCCGTCCGTGACCTCTCCCTAGCCCTCGACCGTCGGCAGGCGGTGCGGGAAACCAAGGCCACTACGGCGGCACTGGCCGCGAAACCTCACTCGTGAGGTTTCGCTTCTGGAAGAGACGACCTCCGGGCTGGGTGCGCCGACTCATTCCGTACCTGCGACCTCACCGCCGGGCCATCGCGATCTCATTGGCAGCGGCGGTGGTGGGCAGCGCCTGCCAGGCGGCGGCGCCCCTTGTGGCCCGCCAGATCCTCGACAACGTCATCCTCCATCACCGCTCGCCAATGGCTCCCTGGCTGGGAGCGCTGATAGGGATCGGTCTCATCACCTTCGGTGCTGCCCACCTGCGTCGCTACCAGGGAGGTCGGGTGGCGCTGGACGTGCAATACGACCTGCGCAACGCCATGTACGACCGTCTCATGGAGCTGGATTTCGCCAGCCACGACCGCATGCCCACGGGCCAGTTGGTCTCGCGTGCCAACTCCGACTCCACCCTGGTGCAGGGGCTGCTGGCTTTCTTCCCCAATGTCAGCGGCAACGTCCTGCTCTTGGTGAGCTCGCTGGTGATCATGGTGGTGCTCTCGCCACTGTTGGCCGTGATCAGCCTGATCGTGGCGCCGAGCCTGCTGCTGGTCTCCTATCGGATGCGCTCCCAGATCTTCCCCGCCACCTGGGACGGACAGCAGAAGGAAGGCGAGGTCGCCCAGATAGTCGACGAGGACGTCAACGGAGTTCGGATCGTCAAGGCCTTCGGCCAGGAGAGGCGGGAGCTGCTGCGGCTCACCGACGCGGCCAAACGTCTCTATGGATCCCACATGCGAGCAGTCCGCTTGCAGGCGCGTTACCAGCCGATCCTTCAAGCCTTACCGACGCTTGGCCAGGTCGGGGTCTTGGGCTTGGGGGGCTGGATGGCCCTGCACCACCAGATCACCCTGGGCACCTTCCTGGCATTCTCAACGTACCTGACGTCGATGATGTCACCGGCCCGAATGCTGGCAGGGATGCTGACCATCGCCCAGCAGGCACGAGCTGGGATGGAGCGCATCTTCGACCTCCTGGACTCGCGACCCACCATTCAGGACCGCCCCGGCGCGACCACCCTCCCTCCGGTGGCGGGGGCAATTCATTTCCGTCAGGTCAGCTTTGGCTATGAGCCCGAGACTCCGGTTCTTCGTGGGTTCGATCTGACCGTCGCTCCGGGTGAGACGGTGGCGCTGGTGGGACCTTCCGGATCAGGAAAATCCACGGCGGTCGCTCTGCTTCCTCGCTTCTACGAAATCGACGGCGGCGGTCTGCTCATCGATGGCCATGACGTCCGCGACGTGACCCTGAGTTCGCTCCGCAGCCAGATCGGCGTTGCCTTCGAGGAGAGCTTTCTTTTCTCGGAAACGGTGCGCGAGAACATCGCCTACGGCCGTCCGGGAGCCACCCAGGAAGAGATCGAGGCGACGGCCAAGGTCGCGCAAGCGCACGATTTCATCGTCAAGCTGCCCGCGGGATATGACACCGTTGTTGGCGAGCGGGGCCTGAGCCTTTCCGGCGGACAGCGTCAGCGAGTCGCTCTGGCGCGCACATTGCTGACCGATCCCCGCGTGCTCATCCTCGACGACGCCACCAGTGCCGTGGACTCCAGGATTGAGCAGGCCATCCACCAGGGATTGCGCCAGGTTATGCAGGGCCGCACTACCCTCCTCGTGGCGCATCGCCAGTCCACCCTGGGACTCGCCGACCGGGTGGTAGTGGTCGACAAGGGCGCAGTCGTCGACCAGGGAACTCACGAGGAATTGATGGCGCGCTGCTCGCTTTACCGGGACCTCCTTGCAGGCCCCGAGACTGATGCGCCGTTGGCCGCGGGCTGGGTGGATGCACCTGTCGCAGTTACGCCTTCCCGCTCGCCCTGGCTGGGCGCGAGAGACGGGGAGCCAGCGCTGGCAAGCAGGCCAGTCGCCTCCCGCGGATACAGCACTGGCGCCTCGTTGGGCGCAGGGCTGGGCGGCAGCGGCTCAAGCCGAGGTTGGCGGAGCACGCTGGCACCCACGCCGGAATTGCTGGCCAAGGTGGCTGCACTTCGACCGATTCGCGACGCGGCCCGGGTCGACATCGAGGCGGAATCTCGACCGGACCAGGAGTTCTCGCTCCTGGGCTTCATCAAGTCGTACAAGCGACCGTTGGGACTGGGGCTGATTCTGGTGATTCTCGACGCTGTCGCTGGTCTGGCTGGGCCGCTGCTGATCGAGCGAGGAATCGACCAGGGCGTGGTGGCAGGGTCAGAGACAGTGATCCTGGTGGCGACCGTGATTTTCCTCTTGATAACACTGGCTGATCTGGTCGATTCCATCGCCGAGACGTTCATCACCGGCAGGACCGCAGAGCGACTCATGCTGGCGTTGCGGATCAAGATCTTTGCCCAGCTGCAGCGGCTCTCCATTGACTACTACGAGGAAGAGATGGCCGGCCGGATCATGACGCGCATGACCACCGATGTCGACTCTCTGGAAGCACTCCTAGAGAGCGGTCTGCTCACCGCAGTGGTGAGCGTCTGCACCTTCGTGGGCGTCGGGGGAGCACTCGTCTTCATCAACTGGCGACTGGCGCTGGCGTGTCTGTCGGTGATCATCCCCCTGGGAGTCGCGACCACAATCTTTCGTCGGCGCGCAGTGAGAATCTATGACCGCGCTCGTGAGCGCATTGCCATCGTTAACGCGGAGTTTCAGGAGAGCCTATCGGGCGTTCGCGAAGCCCAGGCATTTCGGCACGAGGAAGCCAGCAAGACCGAATTCCATCGCCTGGGGAACTGCTATCTGGATGCGCGTCTCTCGGCCCAACGCCTGGTCTCGACCTACTTCCCGTTTGTGCAGTTCCTCTCGGACGCCGCTGATGCCGTCATCCTGGGATTTGGCGGCTACCTGATCGCCAGAGGGCAGCTCACCAGCGGCGCCCTGATTGCCTTTCTCCTCTACATCGACATGTTCTTCTCGCCGATCCAGCAGCTCTCCCAGGTGTTCGACTCCTGGCAACAAGCTGGCGCCTCGATGCGCCGCATCCGGGAACTGATGGCCCGCCAGAGCCTCACTCCCTCACCCCGACAAGCGGTTCCCGCCGATATCCGCCACGGTGCGCTGAAGTTGGAGGATGTCCATTTCAAATACCCCAACCGGCAGCGGATGCAGGAGAGCGGCAGTGCAGGGGCCTTCGACGCGGACGCCGCCCTCCGGGGAATCGACCTCGAAATCCCGGCCGGTCAAACGGTGGCCCTGGTTGGCGAGACCGGCGCGGGCAAGTCGACCTTGGCCAAGCTTCTGGTCCGGTTCTACGATCCGCAGTTGGGCCAGATCACCGCCGATGGCCTCAACCTGCGCAGCATGGAGCCCGGAGACTATCGGCGGCGGCTCGGTTACGTTCCCCAAGAGCCGTTCCTCTTCTCGGGCACGATCAGGGACAACATCGCCTACGGCCGACCCGAGGCGGCTGACGTCGAGGTGGAGGCGGCGGCCCGGGCGGTGGGTGCGGACTACTTCATCGAAGAGCTGCCTGACCGCTACCACCATCAGCTATCGGAACGAGGGCGCTCACTTTCGACCGGACAGCGGCAATTGATTGCCCTGGCCAGGGCCCAGCTGATCGCGCCCAAGGTGCTCATCCTGGATGAGGCCACCTCCAACTTGGACCTGGCTACGGAAGCGCGGGTGTCCGCCGCCATGAGTCGGATCGCCAGCGGACGGACCACGGTCCTGATCGCCCACCGACTGCAGACTGCGCGTACTGCCGATAGGATTGTGGTGCTGGCCGAGGGGCGCATCATCGAGGATGGCAGCCACGAAGAGTTGCTGGCCAGCGGGGGTTCCTACGCTTCGATGTGGGACGTCTTCCAACCAGCGGCCGCGGTGCAGCTTCAATGACAAGCTGCACCCTGCGCGCGGCTCCATTCGCTGGCGACGCATGTCCAGCAGCGTGCCGCTGGAGACGCGCCGACCCGCGGTGAAGGTCGAAGATCGCGCCTAGGGGCCCAGGTCCCACAGCAGCCGGTAGTAGCGCATACGCGTTGGGTCCGGCTCGATCCCATACGCCGTCAGAAGCTCGCGCTCCCAGCCGGGTCCGTAGTTCCAGTTTGTGCTCCAGGTGGCGACGGCCAGGTCAGCCCAGCGGTCCCCAACGCCCATGGCACCGAGGTCGACGTGGCCCGACCAGCGTCCGTTTCGACTCAACATCGTGTTCGGTGCGCAGGCATCACCGTGGCAGACAACGATCTGGTCAGTCGGCGGGATGGCGCCGAGCTCCTCGAGAGCCTGGTCCACAGTCAGGCCACGATGCTCGGGATGCCAAGTTACCGGGTCGATTCGACCAAGTGACGCCCGCTGCCGGGCCTCGCGGAGACGGTCCGCGGCCGACCAGTTGAACGGGCACTCATCGACTGGAAGCACCTCGTGTAGACGACGAAGGCCCTCGCCGATTGCGGTCACCGCTACCCGAGGGTCCCGCCTCCAGCGCTCGCTGACCGCCGAGTCCCCGAGAACTGGCTCGGTCAGCATCCAGGTCCCGGTTTGGTCCCGGCCGCTGTCGATGTAGCGAGGAACCGTCGTGAAGCGAATCGCCCACGCCAGACGTGCAGCCTCTCGGTCCAGGTCGATGCCGCTCTCCGCCGGTGCCCATTTCATGAATCGTCGCCGGGAACGATTGCGGAGCTCAAACGTGCGGCCACCGGCCTCGTTCTCCCAGACACACCGAATCCTGTCGTCGCCCGCCACGAGTTCGACGGCGGTGGGAATGTCGATGCGTCTCCGAGGTGGCCCGGCTGGCGAGCCAGGTTGATCCCCGTTTCCAGGCGGCACCCTGCTGCCCCCTGTGGATGTCTCCATGTCACGTGTCCTGATACAGCGTTATCGGTGCTGGTGGCAGCGCGATTTGGTCCCGAGGACGGCGGAGAAGCGCTTGGCGAAGGTATGGACGTCGCCAGGCCACCGAGCCGAGATGTAGTCGCCATCCTCGACAACAAAGGCCGGTCGGTCGTCGTCCATGCGGTCACGGACCCGCCCGTTCGACTTCACGATTGCATCGGGGCTGCCGGCCTCTACGTCGCAGAAATCCTCGACCCGCGCCAGGGACCGGGTCACTTCTTGCTGCACCGACATGGAGCCGACCGGCTGGCCCGGCGACTCCCGGTAGGTGCGGTAGTAGTCCCGATCCCAGAATCGGGTGAGGCGAGCCAGGCGCCAGGCCCGCCGCTCCAACGGCCATGTCAACGCCGTGGTACGCCTGCCATGGAGAACCGATCGTCCCGTGTCGGGATCGATGCTCCGCGCCGCCAGCAGCACACCGTGGCATATCGCGGCCACCGGCAGGTGGCGACGGAACGCCTCGACAACCACTCCCTGCAGCGTGGTGCTCTCCAGGTATGGCCGCATGCCGCGGGCGCGATGCCCTCCCGGCAAGAGCAGACCGTCGAAATCGGCGAGCCTGATGTCCTTCCAGCGCAACGGCCGCCGACGTTCCGGCGCCTGAAGCATCTCCGCGTACGCTTGGCGGCCATGGCGATCAGCGCGCAAGAGCCGGCCGGTTGCGACAACATTTCGAAGACCAGGCACAAGACCCCAGGGGTCGAGCCCCCGACCGGTGAGCATGATTTCGTCAGCTTGACCGGGGAGCCCGCTGGGCGTGGCGAATCCCACCGTGTGACCGAGGTGAGTGAGCACCCGCCAGCTCACCGCAACTTCGGTGGGGTCAAAATCGAGCTGGGGCGTTGGTATCAGTACGGTCGCCACGTGCACCTAGCTCCGTTGCAAGGCGTCCCGCGTCGCTAGAGCTCGCTCGGGTTGGTCGGTGATCACACCATGAACCAGTGGATCGGAGAGAAAGTGGCGCAAATGGGCAGCACCGTTAACGGTCCACACCAGGGAGGCGAAGCCGGCGGCGTGGGCGCGGCGGAGCGCTCCAAGTTGTGCCAGTCGAAAGTGGACGACAGCAAATGTGGCACCGCAGCGACGAAGCCGCGGTACCGGGAAGAGTTCGCTCAGGCGGGTCTTCAGATACGGCAGCGGTGAGGATTGTCCCAGGATCAAACCGGTCTTGGCGGCGGGTTGGCGGTGGCGGATCTGCGCCACTACCGCATCCAGGAAGGATGTGTAGATAACTCGCTCCGGCTCCGAGCGGAGTCCAACCGCGGCCAGCACCTCAGCCACGTAGCCATCCTCTTTGACCTCGACGTCGAGGCCGATTCGTCCGGCAGCCAGCTCGAGAACCTCGACCAGAAGCGCAGGCTTTTGACCCGATTTCTGATAGATGGCATCGCGGGTCAGCGACGCCACCGGCACGCCGCCGATGGTGGCGTCGTGGAGCACGATCAGAGTGCGATCAGCGGCACGGCGAACATCGAACTCGATGAAGTCTGCCCCCAGCTCGATGGCGGCCTCGAATGCTGGCAGGCTGTTCTCAGCGGCCCTGGCGGTGGCACCTCGGTGGGCACCGACGAGATGGGGGGAAGCGGCGGCTACGCCTGGCGCAGCCGGCGTAACTTCAGCGCTCGGCGAGGTCGTCGAGGACTCCCAGGAGCGTGGTCATCTGCTCTGGAGTCAATCGTCGCAGGCTGCCGCTGAGGGTGGTGTTCTGGGCGTGCCTGGCCATCGAGATGAGTTCGGCGGCGCGAGGACCAGGGATCACCCAAACAACTCGTCGATTGTCCTCGCGGCGCAGCCGCTCGCACAGTCCCACCGCGGCGAGATGGTCGACCACATAGGTGGCGGCGGCGGGACTAACCCCCAATGATTCGGCGAAGTCGGACATGGTCATGCCGCCTGCGGGAAGTGCCCGCAGCGCCGCCAGCTGGCGAGGTGTAATGTCGACTGGAAGTTGCTTGAGTCCGAGGGTCAGGCTCTGCATCACGGCCGGCAGTAGCTCGAGCAGGCGATCGACAGCCGCCGGCGGCATCGGGTCCAAGCCTTGGACCGACGGAGCGTCGGGTTCTAGTTGAGCTGCCACTGGTTGAGGGCGAGCGCCACCACGGCGAGGTCGGCCGGGCTCAGGCGCGAAAACATGTCTTGTAGTACCGAGGCCCGCGCTGCGGCGACGCCATCGCGCAGTGACCGCGCCCGGGCGGTGGGAACCATTCGCTCGTCGCTCTCGGCTCCAATCTCGCTCACCACCAAGCCCGCCGACTCCAACTCCGACCTCACCGCGTCCGCCTGCGCCTCGGCCCGAGAGGCCAAGGCGCCCAGCTCCGCCGCCGTCAGCCCGCGGTCGGGGAGCGACATCAGCACCGCTTCAGCAGCGGGAGAGAGTTTCCAGAGTAGAGAGCGATCTCTCTGACTGAGCCTGGCCTCCACCTGGCCGCCGAACCAATCCCACACGGAGAGCAGCTGGTCAGCCAGAAGCCTGACCTCCCGCACCTCACGCTCGCGCTCAGCTCGATGGATATGGATCCGGACCACCGTGCCGCGCTCTGACGACCGGATCTGCACCAGCTCGCAAAGCTGGTTGACCAACCAAAGTCCCCTACCTGGCGCATCGGAAAGGCTGGGACGCTCCCTACCCACCAGGGGAGAGCGGATGTGACCCTGGTCCCGGACCTCGCACACCAGCCCCTCCGCCTCCTCCCAGACGCGAAGCGTGCCGCTGCCACCACCGTGGCGGATGCTGTTGGCGACCAATTCCGCGACCGCCCACTCGGCATCGGCACGGCGCAGGGTGGGCAGATTCGCGGCGGCCGCCCTGCGAGCGACGACCTCGCGGGCAATCCCGACCTGGCCGTGGGCGAAACGGAACTCGTGGACCTCGCCGACGGGTTCGCGAAGGGCCGGGTCGAAGGGAGCGGCGATCTCATCGATCCCGGTGTAGAGGTCGCTGGCACGACGATCTCCCTGCTCGTAGATGAGCGGGTGAGTCCGGAACCCGGCCTCCAAACGGCTGCGGTCCAAGGAGCTGAGGTCGTAGGGACACATCAGCTGCATCTGTGGGTACCGGGTGAGCACCAGGTTGAGCAGCGCCTCGTGTCGCTCGCACTCGGCCATCTGGTCGGCGGTCCGCGCCGCCCAGATCGGCTCGCCAATGCCTCGGACCGGCCGGCCGTCGGGGCTGGCTTCCTCCAGAAACTCCGCCCAAGCCGGGATGATCCGGGCGGGGTTGACGCCCATCACCCGCATGTTGGCGAAGCGCACCGCGTCGGCGTCCTCCCCCAGGGCCTGCCTCAGCATCTCGATTCGGTCCGGCGCCACCGCCACCATCACCGGCTCGCCGGCGCGGACTCCGGCCTGGATGAACGGCACCGCCTCGGCGAGGAAACCCGCCTCACCCCGGTACATCAGGGCGAAGTGACCTAGATGGTCGGCAGCCGCCTCCGAGACGCTACCGGTTGAGTGCATTGGTGGGGTTCCTGTCGTCCGGGTTACAGGCAAGATTGCCCAGCTGCTCCACTTGCGATCTTAGCCAAGGTCGCTGCTTTTCGGCCTTGGCCGCTTCAGATTGTGACAGCCCGCCCCACTCAGCGGTGTCCAGCGGCCCGAGGCGTCCCGGCCCCGCCCCAGGCGGTTCGGCGGCTACTCCCCACCCTGCGACGGCGGGTCGTCGACCAAGAGCCATGGC
>Ga0102924_1001856_pt1 | contig 23725 bp, 27 predicted proteins | sample PaiPotPPM11metaG_FD_80116 | JGI IMG/M metagenome (GOLD analysis project Ga0102924, IMG submission 80116) | Iron sulfur acid spring bacterial and archeal communities from Banff, Canada, to study Microbial Dark Matter (Phase II) - Paint Pots PPM... ...
ATACCGCCGGCGAGGTCCTGCACCATTTGAACTGCCTCATGGTAATTGTGTGCGAAGTGATACTTGGCCACGTTCGTGAGTAGCGTGTTGGGCACCGCGAAGCCGTCTTCGATAGTGCAAGTCGCGGCGGCATGCTCGATCAGTCCGCGCACCATCGTATGATAAGCCGCCAGTTGCGTCAGCTTGTCGCGCACATGGCCTGCGCGTGCAATTCCATTAGCCTCGGCAATCGCAGCGCCCGCCCCAACCAGCAATTCGAGCAGCGGCAGCTTGTATGAAACCGCCGTGAAGCGATGATAACGGACGAACGTCAGCGCCAGCAGTCCGGCGAATTCGATCTCGCCGTTCAGAAAGATCCGGTCATCCGGCACAAACACGTCGTCAAAGACCGTCAACGTTTCCATCATCTTGTGCCGTGCGCTGATCGGATGTTCGAACGGATCCTTCTGGGTGCCGCCATGCGGACTCGCGATTAGTTTCAGCCCTTGCGTATTGATCGGCAGTGCAAATGCAATCGCGTACGCTTTGTCTTCGGTGCGCATCGCTCGGGTCGGTAGCACGATTACTTCATTGGTGTTGGTCGACACAGATGTGTGAATTTTTGCCCCGCGCACGATGACGCCATCAGGACGTTGGTCAACTACGTGAACATAGTAGTCTGGATGAGCCTGTGCGGTGGGTCCCAGTGAACGGTCGCCCTTGACATCGGTCTGTGCGACGGCGATCGCGAGGTCATTGTCGCGACAATAGCGGTAATATCGCTGGATGCGCTCACGGTACTCGGGTTTTCCCGAGGCGGCCAGCCTCTCCCCCAGAATATGCAGCGCCAGCAACGCGTCAGTGCCGATTTCCTTGATCAGCACCACTAGCGTCGCCCCCTCTCGGGTCGAGGCTGCGATCAGCTCACTCCGCTTGCGCAGATCATCGCCGGTGCGCGGCAAATGGAAGTAGCGGCTGTACTCATCGCCGCGGTCTTTCACGACAGCGAGGCCGCGATAGTGCGGGTCGTCAGCCATGCGATAGTCAATGCATGCGTGTTCGACCGCGAGTCCGATTACTGGATGAGTGGTGACGTCGTGGACCCGCTCGCCACGAAAATAGACGGTGCGTCCGTCCTGCAACGATTCTTTATATTGCTCTGCTGTCCGGAGACCCATTGCATGCCGCTCCCAAATTCGCGCTCGGCCAAAAATCGGCTGGCGCGCGATTATAGAAGCCAATGCCGCGCTTGTCCATCGGTTGAGCGGGAAGTGCCTCGCGCCGGACGGTCTCGACAACCGAGCGGCGCCGGGCTACAACGCAAAGTTATCGCCATTGCAATTTGGGGTGACGTACTCCATGCCAAACCTTGCGATGTTCGATCTCACTGGCCGCGTCGCCGCCGTTACTGGCGGCAATGGTGGCATCGGAAAGGGAATCGCGCTTGCTCTGGCCGAGGCAGGCGCCGCGGTGGCGATACTGGCGCGCAACGGGGAGAAGAATCAAACGGCCCTGGCCGAATTACGCAGCCGTAAAGCGGACGCGATTGCGATACGGTTGGACGTGAACCAGCGGGCGGCGCTGCAAGCCGCGTTCGATGAAATAGCGGGCAAGCTCGGCGCCCTCGATATCCTGGTAAACAACGCCGGCATTGCCATTCCGGGCGGTGCGTTAACGCTTACCGCCGAGGAGTGGGATCAGGTGCTCGAAACCAATCTCAATTCATGCTTTTTCCTGTCGCAAATTGCAGCTCGTTCGATGGCGGGGCGCAAAGCCGGCAAAATCATCAACATCGCGAGCGAGTACTCGCGCTTCGGTAACCAAATCGCGCCGTCCTATGCCGCCAGCAAGGGCGCACTGATCCAGCTCACCAAATCGATGGCGATCGAAATGGCGCCGTATAATGTGCAGGTCAACGCCATCGTGCCGGGCTGGATTGAAAGCGATATGACGGCGCCAATCAAATCGCGCCCCTTTTATAACGAGATCCTGATGCGCACCCCGGCGGGAAGATTCGGCACGCCGGCGGAATGTGGGGGAGCGGCCATCTTCCTGGCCTCGCATGCGTCCGACTTCATCACGGGCGCCACTATTTTCGTCGACGGCGGCTATGCGATTCGCTGAGAAATCATTATTAGACGCACCTCCAATAGGCCCTTGCGGCCCGTTCGGCAGGGTCCTCTTTTATGCGCACCTCGCAGACTCGTTTGCTCGGCTACGCTCCGCTTCGCCTAGTGTTATGCGCACCTCCAGACGGCGCCGTGCGCCGGTCGGGCAGACTCGTTTGCTCGGCTACGCTCCGCTTCGCCTAGTGTTATGCGCACCTCCAGACGGCGCCGTGCGCCGGTCGGGCAGACTCGTTTGCTCGGCTACGCTCCGCTTCGCCTAGCGTTATGCGCACCTCCAAACGGCGCCGTGCGCCGATCGGGCAGACTCGTTTTGCTCGTTTCGTTTCGATCTCCTGGCGCGCTCGGCTGCGCTTCGCTCCATCTCTAGTGGTATGGCGACCTATCGCGCGGAAGTAGTTGGTTCGCTGTTGCGCCCCGCCTACCTTAAGCAGGCGCGGCTCGATCTTGCTGCGGACCGGCTGTCGATTAGGCAATTCAAACAGATTGAAGATCAAGCCGTTGATGAAGCAATCGCGTTGCAGCAGGAGAGCGGCGTTGACGTTGTCACTGACGGCGAAATGCGGCGGTCGGGTTTTGTCGGTCCGCTAACTGATTATGTCGACGGCTTTGAGGCGCTTGGCCTCGACGCACTCCCCTGGCATACGCCATTGGCCGAGGAAACGCAGTTGGCGGTCCCGTTCACGGTGACCGGAAAGTTGCGCCGGCGCCGTTCGCTGGCGGCCGAGGAATTCACCTATGCGCGCGCACGCGCCCGGCTTCCACTAAAGGTAACCCTACCGAGTCCGCTAATGCTTGCGCTCAGATGGTCGCCTGCATTTTCCGCCGAGGCGTACCCGGAGCCGTTCGACCTGTTCGCCGATGCCGCCGCAATCCTGCGCGATGAAATTGCAGAATTGGCGAGCCTTGGCTGCGATTATATTCAAATTGACGCGCCCGAGCTTGCGATCCTGATCGATCCGGCGATACGGAGTCGCGTGTACGAAGCCAAAGGGATTTCGAGCGAGCGTCTGCTGCTCGAGGGCGTTGATTTGCTCAATGCGATCGCCGAGGCGCCCGGCGTGAACTTCGCAATTCATTTCTGCCGCGGCAACAATGCTGGCCACTGGATGTCAGCGGGCGGTTACGAGGTTATCTCCAGGCGCGTTTTTGGGCGGCTCCCGCACTACTCCATCTTCCTTCTTGAATATGATAGTTGGCGCTGCGGAGATTTTGAGCCGCTTGCCGACATTCCGCCTGACAAAACCGTGGTGCTGGGGCTCATCTCGAGCAAGAGCGACGAACTTGAACCAGCCGAGATGCTGGCGAAGCGGTTCGAGCAGGCCGCTCGTCATTTTCCACGTGAGCAGATGGCGCTTTCAACCCAATGCGGCTTCGCGTCGGTGGCCGCTGGTAACCCGATTCGGCCGGCGACCCAGCGGGCCAAACTCAAACTGGTCGCTGACCTTGCACACCGCCTGTTCCAGTGATTGAGTAGTTGTCACCGCGCACCCACGGAAGCGCTGCCGGCGGCAGCGTCTTGTCCGGGTGTAGTTTCAACCGACCTTGCAGGCGCTCCTTCCACTCGAGCAGAAAATGCTCCGCCTCGGCACGAGGCTCGAATCCCGCGACAATGTCATCCGTGTAACGGACCACGATCACGTCGCCGGGCGTGATGCTTGCGCCAATGCCTGACTGACAGATCGAAAAGGTAATGCAGTTAAGATGTTGGATAGCAGCGCTAAGACTACCGATCCTTGCGGGACCCTACCTCCGTCCCGACCATTGCCCTTCCTCGGAGACTCACGCCCTCAGCCACCCCCGGATCAGGCGCACAATCCTCCGGTCTGCGATGCGGTGCTCGATGAACCTGATCATCCAGTCCGTGCGACAGATTGTCGAAAAAGCTCTCAGCATCGAGTATCCAGTCACCTTCTTCCGCATGAGCCCGACCCACAGCGCACCCAAAGCATATTGCTGACTGCGCCCCGGCCGAAACCCATAGGAGAATCCGAGAAACGATGGGGCCTTCCGGTTCTTGTGCGTCGAGTTTCCATGGATGACTGGGGTCTTGGACCGCGCAGAGTCCTGCGGACACTTGCGATGGCGCATCCGCCGGTATTGCCTTCCGCCATGCGGAACGACGTCAGCCCTCCGTCGCGATTATTTCGCGGCTCAATACCCTGCCGGCATGTGCCCCCGTCAACGCTTCGATGACCGTCTCGCGGCTGGCTACGCACGACCGGGGGTCAGGATGGTTCGCAATTCCTCTCCTGTGTGACTCTTTCATTCACGACTCCACGCCGGTTTATTCCGGCGCACTCAACATCCTGCTAAGTTGAATTAGCATCGATCGCTAAATAAACTTGCCAACTGTCAAAAATACCTGGCAGCACTAAGTTGAATATCTCTTTGTAATAAGCGAAACATTCAGTGGCCTTAAATATGCTCCTGATTGATATCACGAACGCTGACAAAGATTACTAATGAGTAACGATCAAGGGCAAGATGCGGTCCGCCGCGCGTTCGGAAAGCAAGTTATATGGCTGCTCGCGGATGTGGTTCATGCTGACGGTACAGGCTGGAGGCCGATAACGGTGCAAGGTGAAATCGGTTCAAAATCTAACAGGGAAAACAATGGAGGTTAGCGATGGCGACGTGGCAAACAATCACACAGACTGGCGGCCCTCAACGTTGGATCGTCTGGGGCGGTAACATTACCAACCATGAAGCCTTTGCATTCACGCTGCAAAGCGCGGAACACAATGTCGGCGCGCTTATTTCCGACGTTTCGGTGTATGTCGATCAGGATATTTCCGGTGGTGAGCCAAGCTATAACATTACACTGAACGCGGTAGACCAGTCTGCCAACCCGGTCGATCAGGGCATCACGGGAAACTTCGAAAGCAACGGTGTTTAGGAGAGGAACGATGAAAGTCAATCTCGTCAAAGATGCGAACGGGAAGGTCGTTGCGACGTTTGAGAATGCCGTAGCCGGCGGTCCCTCAATAAAGCCCGTGCTGAAGCCCGGACACAAGGTGCACGAAATCGATGCTGCGGAGAATTACAAAGCGGACATCAAAGCCTTTTACAAGCACCACAGCCGGTAACATCCGGCTATCCGAACCTTCGGATTGCGGTGGACCGGCCCGTGCCGATCTGCCGTCCGGTGGTGTTCAACGCCCGGGAGGCTGAGGCTAGGGTTTCATGCACGAGTGCGTCAGCCCTAGCCTTCTAGTCATTCACGTGGCTCGGCATTACCTGAACAACTCGGGTCTTGGTAAACAAATCAAGAAGAGCGTGTGAAAGCTCGTTGAGCTATGTAGCAATAGGTATCGGGAGAAAGACAAATGAGTCATCCAATCAGACGCGAAAACCCGGCTCCGCCTCAGTGGCCCAGTTATGCTGGCGCCTCTCAGTTCGTCGGCAGCAGTCCGACTGGACGGGTCATCGTCTACGTTGATTCGTCGCTGGGGGCTCCGGCGCTCCAGAACGCCCAAGATCTCATCAATGATGCCGACCGGGTGGTGGCCGCCAACGACGCAATCTTCGGTACGACCGGAGGTCCGGTCAGCGTCATCATCTTCGCCCTTGGCGGCGCGACCGATGGCACTGGCGGGGCCGACCACATGGCCTGCGACTACACGAACGGGGCGGCGATCGAGGTGTGCGCGGCATTCGGTCAGCCGATGCGAGTGTCGGCGCTGTTCGAGGCGGAGTTGAGCGAGTGCTCGATGGGCGGCAACCTGTGCGGGCAGAGCACCGGCGAGGCCCTGTCGCGTTGGTGCGCGGCATCGGTTAGTCAAAACGCCCTGGCGGATTTCGCGACTGCGCCGACCTGGTTAGTGGACGGAATGAAGGATTACATCAACAAGACCGACCCAACTGACCAAAACGCGGACAGCACTGGCTGTGGGATGGCCTTCTTGTCCTGGCTGATGAGCCAAGGCTACACCCTCGGCAAGATCGCTCCGACTATGGCCGCGGCCGGAGATTCGGGAACGTTTGCTCAACTCTACGCCAGCCTCACAGCGAACCCTGCCACCGACGCATTACCGGCCTTCATGGCGGCGATCCGCGCACTCCCAAACGGCCCAAACAGCATCACCAACGACGACCCCTTTGCAGGAGCCTCTCACGCAGCCCATGCGGCGCACCGCCGGGGCGTAAAGCCGATCGCTGTGTGCGAACTAAAGTCCCACCGGTTGGTTCACCCTCGGAAGGCAAAGGGATGAGCACAGTTCACAAAACGGCACAAGGAACAGCTCGCCCTTACATTTCAGCAGACTGCGCGGCGTACGCCGCGCAGTCTGCCTGTGATGTAATTCTTTCAAGCTCAATAGGAGCTGGGGCAGCTTGAGCAAGTGCTCGCTGGTTGGGTACCTCGATCTTGGCGTAAGCGTGAGCCGGCGGGTGAGCGATCGCTTGATGCTTTTGCCACAGCCTGTTTACAGGCCGAAACCTGGTCAAATAATTGCTGTCATCGCTCAAACGATCGAATCTCGACCGGCATTTTTTCGTGCCGTCTATAGTCCCTGCCCTCGGTACACACCCGCGGCGGATTCTTCGATCAGCCAGAGAAGAAACCGCTCTGTAGTACGTATTCGAAGCAACGGGGTAGCCGAACTTTCAGGCCATCTTCGCTACGAGGTAAAGTGCGCTTTTCCGCCAAGCTTGGAATACCGGTCCCGGCTGAGTCCCGTAGATGAGCCGGATGAGCATTAGCTGAACTCCTAAATGCGAGATCCAGTCGGAGGCCCAGCGAATCACTCGACTTGCGATCTCCTCACATTAGCTCAAAAAACACAGGCGATACACGAGTCACGGAACTGTTCTTTTTCACCTATCTTCTGCCCTTTCGAAATCTGCGATCTCGGAGCCTATCACCCCGCAATCAGCGTCACCGACAGCGCTCAATACCGATTCGACCGCACGTTCCAGCCACCGAATTGGTGAAAAAAGGTCTGGCGATAGCCTTGTTCACCCCGACCCGCTTAACCAAAGTGGTAATGCCGCGCCCGAGAACGGGTGCCGAATTACGCGGTACCAGGAGTAAGAAGGCAGGCGTGGATATGGTAAACAAATCTCACATGCGTCACGATCAGCAAAGACGTTGCAAAATGCCTGCGGTCGAGCAGGAAAAAACTCATGGGACTGATCCCCATACTCCTGATAATAGTCATTATATTGCTTTTCACTCGTAGCAAGGGTCGGCCTTTTCGAATCTCTAAAGGTGCCGCGGACGCGCGCGATCCGATACAGCTAATACTTCTTGTGGTGGTTGTGCTGCTCTTGGTGGGACTCCTTGTGAACCTTGTCGCACCTCTGGGAAACTATCGGCCTTGGTGAAGCGATCGATGATGGCAGTACTGCCGACTCCACTTGTAAAAGTAACACTTTGAGCTATGCTGATGAGCCGCGCCCCCGCTCTTGCGCGGGCTGCTCCAGTTGAGGCAACCCGCCGACGGGAAGCCACCGGGATTGTGTCGGCTCCCCTCCTCCACGATTAATCCTCTCGGTCTTTCTTCATTACTTTGCGGGTCTCACGCGCCGCGATAAAAATCAGCACGCACATCGCGATTATGAGGAATGAGAGTAAAAGTAGTGTGGCAACCACCACTTCCATCCATGGCGCCGCTCCCGCCGGCATCGAGTTTCCGGTGACACTGAAAAGCGCTCGAGCACTCCAGAAAGCGGCCAATTGGGAGCCGATCCAGTTGCCATACAGTCCGATTAGCGCGCAGTATTTGGCGACCCTTACAAGACTTGGAGACCCGCCGAGTGATGGCCATATCGCGGCCAGTCCGAACAACAGAGCGCCTTGCAGCACTCCGATTGTGTGAGCTTCCAGTGCCGCTGTGGGCGCTTTGACGGACCCTGTGGTAAGTCCTGAGACCAGACCGAGCAGTGTCATCACGCATCCATGACGGATTAGGGAGCGGTCCGCAGTGTACGGCAGTGTGGATGCGTTCAGCGCTCCGGATTTTCCTGTTGGTAGACTCGCGCTCACTGCTTCCTCCCCTGGAGATGCTGATAGCGATTGGTCAGCGTTTCACGGACCATCCAGAGACGGTCGCCACGGCAGAAAAGCTCGCCATCTAAGGACCTGACCTCGACGTTTGAGATCTGGCTGGCAGTCGGCTGCAAGTAAAGATTCCCGGCGAGAGGGCGAGAGGAATCGCCTCAGGCATAAGCGGAATCAATAGCTGGCGGTTCTGCGATTGCCGCAACCCTGAAGGGCTGCGAAGCGATGCACAGAAAGGCCGCCACCGCGCCAGCCACCGCAATGAGGGCCGCGATTTCGAAGCCAGTCGCGTAACTATGAGTGAGGTCGTAAAGCTGTCCGGCAATGAGCGGACCACCGAAAAGCCCCGAAGTGGCAAACACCTGCATCAAGCCGTAAAGAGTGCCGAAACGTGCAAGCCCCACCGCCTCGGCCAGCACCAGCGGCACCAACGAACTCGGCGTGGCAATTGAAGCCCCGGCCACCAGCAGATACGGCACTATCACCCAGCCATGTCCAGCGCCCAATATTAAGATGTGAGACACGGCTATCAGGAGCAAGGCTATCCCGAGGGCGTTCTTACCGCCAATACGATCGCCAAGCATGCCCATGGTTGGCTTGCCAAGCGCGGCGAGCCCAGCGAGTATGGCAAACACTGTCGTCGCGAAGCTCATCGTGTAGCCGATACCTGTCAGATAGGCGACGATGTGGATGACGGCGCCGGCCGAGAGTCCCCAGGTAAGTTGCGCGACAGCGAGCATCCAGAAAACACGGGTTCGAATTGCCTCACCGACTTCGTAGCCGGGCAGAGCCTGGCCTGGCTCGTGGGCCTTTTGCTTAGCTGCCCCTGCGGGCCGCGTCCTCACGACAATCGCAATGAGTGGCAGAACAAGCAGCAGGGCTGGAATACTCAAAGCGAAATAAGCGGCTCGCCAACTGTATTGGGAAATGATGTGACCCGTCATAAAAGCCATCGCCATCCCCCCGGACTCCATGCCGGCAGTCGCGAGCCCCAGCGCCGTGCCGCGACGCTCGCCGAACCAGTTGGCGATCACCACTGATGCCGGCAGCCAAGCCGACGCGCCAAGGCCTACACCCAGAGTCAGGTTGGCGATAAGCAGTTCGGTAAAGCTGGTGGCGCGGCTGGCTGCGATGAAGCTTGCTCCGGCAAGGGCCGCGCCCACTCCCATGACTATCCGCGCCTCAAGGCGGTCGAGGAGCCAACCAGCGAGCGGTCCGGTAATTCCAACCGCAAGTATGATCGCGCTCGGCATCCACGAAACCTTCGAGTGACTCCATCCAAAGGCCTTCAGCAGCGCCCCGAGGAAAACGGGCGAAGTATTGTAGCCGCCGCCCCAAACAAAGAAGAGTGACACGAAAAGCGCGGCGGCGATTATCCGTGCCTGTTGATCCTGGCTGTTCATATGTAACCTGCCGTGATGGTCTAATCGATCATTTCTTGGTGTTTGTGATGAAATATTCGACCGCCTACAGCCCCCTCAAGGCAAGTCCCAAGCTGAGATTATGGAACCATCACGCGCTTGAGTTCGGCGGCCGCATAACGCACCGTGAGCATAGGTTTTGAGATGAGCCCGCGAGCGATCTATAATAGGCGCGCGGCGCGCGGCAGCACCTTGTCACGGTGGCACTTTGCCGACCAACCCGAGCATCTGGCCACGCTGGCCGCACCTCCACCTTTTTCGGTACCAAATCAAAGTTAAAGGTAAAACCTAATCCGTTCGACCTCGCCTAGCCAAATCTTGTCTTCGGCGCGATCGTTCAGCTTGCTAGTTCGCGGCGACTCATGCGTCTCCATGCGAACCCCGCTCTGCAGGAGGTTCCCTAATGACGATAGTCAAGGCGTGACTGCCCTGCCGGATTCGAATTGCCTAACACAGTGGACACTCGAAATGCACCGCACAGGTCGGCAGCTAGGCGCGTACCTACTTTTGCAGATTGAGCGGCTTGACTAGCTGTCGCTCGAATTCCGCGGTGAGCGTTTCAATCGTATCGGCTTCTTCCGCGGACTTGTCGAAGCGTACGTGCAAGATGCGGGCAAACCGCAGCGCCATCCCCACGGCATAGCGCGGACTGCGCTGAATATCGCTGTAGGCCACCTCGACTACGATTTCCGGCCGCACGAAAACAGTGCCGCCCTGCTCCTCGACTTTGAGGACCTGCAGACGCTGGGTCATCTCCTCGAAATCCGCATCAGTGAGACCCTTGAAGGTCTTGCCGACCTCCAGGTACTGACCGGCAGCTGGATCTCGCGCGGCAAGATGATAGTTCGATAGCCATCCGTGCCGGCGTCCATAACCCCAATCTGCGGCCACTATCACCAGGTCGAGCGTACGCGCGTTCTTGATCTTGAGCCAGCCGCGGCCCCGCGCCCCTGGCGTATAGAGGCTCGACATCCCCTTCGCCATAACTCCTTCGCAGCCCGCGGCGATTGCGCGGGCGTAGAACTCTTGTCCTTCGGCGATAGAGTCGGGAACTATACGCGGTGCCAGTTCCAATCCTGCCTGTGCAGCTAACTCGGCGAGGCGATCGTAACGCTGCTGATAGCTGGTATCAATTAACAAGTTGCCATCGATGCCGATCAAATCGAATATGAAAAGCCGAATAGGCTGTTCAGCCCGGACCCGCTCGATCGCTCGCACGCGTCCGAACCGGCGCATCAACTCCTGAAAAGCCAGCGCTTCACCATGCGCCCCGACCGCGATCACCTCGCCGTCAAAGATCGCCTGCCGCTCGTCAAGCGGCGCCATCATATCTGCCACTTCCGGGAGACTGGGCGAGATTTCGTTCATCCGGCGGGAAAAGATGTAGACTGCTGACTTCGCGCAGTGGATTTGAACGCGGGCGCCATCGAGCTTGTATTCAAGCGCCAACGACGCGCCCAGGATTCCGAAAGCCGCTGCTACACCAGCGGCCGGTGCGGCGAGCATCGGCCGTATCGGCTTGGGCGCCGGTGATAATTGTGTTTGCGATGGAGGGCTGGACGTCGACTCGGTTGTGATGGAATCGTCGTGAAATCCATCGGGAGATAGGACTGAGCTCGCGCCGGGAACGGCTTTACCCGGCTCGATACCGGTCGGGCGAGGATGTAACTGGCGCACGATACGCCCGAGGTCGGTGTCCAGCATGTGTGCCCGACGTATCTCGCCGACCGGGCGGCCTGCCATCCGCGCGATCGCCTCGAGCATCAGCCCTTCACTCATCCCGTGACGCATCTCGCGAATCAGAATTTTCGCCAGGTACTTGCCTTCGAGCGCATTTGCGCGCGCAAACAGTTCGCGCAGCACTTCGAATTTGCGCCGCCGCGAGTGAGGTCCCTCAATCTTCGCGATTTCCGCCAGGCGCTGTTCAACGTCACCCAGCATCAGGGTCGGTGCCGGCTCAATCGCGCGCAGGCGCAGCAGAATCTCGATTGCCTCACCAAAATCGATGGCTGTGGCGAAGATTTCTTCGCCCCTGTGCTCATCGTCCGAGACGAGGTCAGCGACGACACGCCAGATCGCGCGTCCGCTCACCTGCAGACGCCTTTCCTCGCCTTGCGGCAAGGGACGCCCGACCATGAAACGAGCGGCGATTTCCGCCTCGTCGACACCTAGCTGCGTGAGGAAGTCGCCGGCCAGCTGCGCAATCTGGAGACGGCTACTGGTCTGTCCCAGCGATTGGCAAACCATAGCAAAATCGTGAAATGAGGCCACGTATGAGAATACACTGCCGCGCAATGAGGATCCCTGCGCGGCAGGCGTTATCAAAGCTTAGTGGTTTCCGATCGGATGCGATTGTGCGAAGGGCACGAACTTCTTGACGAACTCCTCACGCGCCTCGTTAAAGAAGGCATGGGCGGCATTCGGAATGATGTGCAGCTTCGCGCGCGGAATTCGCTCCGCCAGAATTTCCGAGTTGCGCGCCGGGATGAGTACATCTTTTGCCCCGGTGATAACCAGCGTCGGTATCGTGATCTGGGGCAGTCGCTCGTAGGTTTTAAGTCCATAGGTCGCGTCGAGATGCCGTTTGAAGATGAACGTGGGTGTGGCATTAACCAGCAGCCGTGGAATCGACGCTTCGAGTTCGGCGCGATGATTCTTGATATACTCCGGGGTGTAGGCGAGCGGCCATCCGCGGCGAATCACTTCCTCGTCGGATAAGCCGTCGCGTGGCGCGGTCAGCAATTTTACCGATTCGGGCGGCGGCGGCACCGCGTTTTTCCCGCCGCAGGTAGTGCAGCCCAGAGTCAACGTCTGCAGCCGCAAGCCATAACGGAGCGCGATCTCCTGCGCGATCATGCCGCCCATCGAAACGCCAAAAAGATGAACCCGGCTGAGGTTCAGGTGATCCAGGATTGCGATCGCATCGGCGGCGAACATTTCCAGAGAATAGGGCACGTCTGGTTTGTCGCTCCGGCCGGTTCCGCGGTTATCGTAGATAATCGTCCGGAAGGAGCGGGCCAGCTCCGCTACCAGCTCCGGCGCCCAGCCAGCGGAACTCCCGCCCAGACCCATCACCATTAACAACGGATCGCCGCTGCCGGCTGTTTCGTAATGCAGGCGGATCTCACCAACGCGTACTTCGGGCATCACAAGGCTCCTTTGGTTTTACCTGGTGGACTTATAGCATTAGGCCCGCTTTAAGGTGAGCGGCGCGTTTGTCTCTCTCATCTCTAAATCACGCGGCTCCCGCGGCGCTGACTGCGCGATCCGCGATGGCTGGCAAGGCGGCGCGCAATCGGGCGGCGGTTGGTTTGCGGAACCTCATGATCAATTCGCTCTGTGCAATATAGGCGGTCTGTTCATGAACGAAGCCATGGCGGACGAGGATAGCGGTCAGGCTCTCGCGCGTGTAGTGAGTAATATGCTCATCGTGGTAGCCGCCGAGTAGCAGTGCTCCGTAGAGCGGCTCAATTATCTGCCATCCGAGCGTGGCGTAATCGGGTGTGCCGATAATCAGTCGCCCGCCCGGCTGCAACACACGGTCCATCTCGCGAAACAGCACTTCATCATAAGGGATATGCTCGATTACCTGTGAGCTGATCACGCAGTCGAAAGTGGCGTTCCGGAACGGTAGGGCAAAGGCCGAACCGCGCACCAGCTCAATTCCCCGCCGCCGCAAAAAGCGCAACTTGCCCATACTTGGGTCCATACCGACAGCGTTGTTAAGGCTCTGGATGATGACGCTCGAACCACAGCCGATGTCGAGCACGCGCTCGGCGCCTCGCGCCCACGCGGTCGCGATCCGATGACGGTGGCGCTGCCAATAGCGCTGGACCGGGATGAGGCTGTAGAAGGCGCGTTCGTCATAATCGGCCGAATCAATCGAATTGCGCAGCTTCCAGAGGCGCGCGCTTGCCCGCATCAAATCGAGGCCGAAGCGTAACAGCCGCGCGTGCGAGCGGCCGCTCTCGCGCGGGAAGTAAGTGAATGGTACCTCGAAGATGCTAAAGCCTTGCGCGTAAGCTTTGACCAACACTTCCTCAATTACCTCGAAATTACGCGCTTCAAGCTTCAGATTGCGCAACGCAGCACGCCGATAAAGGCGAAATCCACTGGACAGGTCACGCACCGGCATTGACAGCAGGCGGCGCATCCACAAGTTGAGCAGACGGCTGAGCCATATGCGCATCGTGCCCGCATATGCGGTGCCCCCACGCGTATAACGCGACGCGATTACGATATCAGCCTCAATGCGCGCCCGCCAAAGCTTGACGGCAAAGGCGGGCTCATGTGAAAGGTCGGCGTCGAGAGTCAGCACATAATCTCCATGTGCTTCCGCAAAGCCGGTCTCTAAAGCGCCGGCATAACCGCGGCGCCGCTCGGTCACCGCTCGCGCCCCGAGTTCAACCGCGGTCTGCACTGTACCATCGGATGACCCGCCGTCCACCACAATTATTTCGAAGCTGAGCCGCTCGCGTTCCATCACAGCCTTAAGGCGCGGGATGAGTTGGCGAATATTGTCGCCTTCGTTGACTACCGGCAGGATAATCGAGAGGTCCATCCTCATGTGTTAATTGGAAACCGCCGGTTAGGGAATACATCGGCGGTCCTATTCTCGCCTGGCAGGGGATAAAGCACTAGACAGACGGCCATGGTGCTTGCCCGCGTCCTGTCTGCGCCGTAGTCTCGGTAATGGGTTCGCAACGTGGCGGGGGTTGGCCGTCGATGAACGCCTTTAGAATCATTGGCAAGTCGATTGTTTTCGCGTTCGTGAGCGCTATCCTGGTGTCGGCGATGGCGGTGGCCGGGCGGCACGGGTCCCGCCGGAGCAAAGCCGAATCGGCGCCGCTTATACCCCTCAACGAAATCCGGGTGTATGGCAACCTGCCGGCGCCTTTTGCTCTCGCGGCAAAATCAGCCGAACTGATGGCGGCCCATAGCGGGGCAGTGCTGTACGCCTACAACGAGCACATGAAGATGCAGCCGGCCAGCCTCGCCAAAATGATGACCTTCTACCTGACGTTGGAGGCCCTGCGGCAGAAACGGATAACCCTGGAAACCGAAATGCCGGTGAGCCAGACCGCGTGGCGGTTGTCGCTCAATGACTCGGTATCACGCATGTTTCTGCAGGTCGGCAACAAGGTCTCGGTTCATGACCTGCTTTACGGTCTGATGGTGTCGTCGGGCAATGATGCGGCAGTAGTGCTTTCCGAGTATCTCGGCGGCAGCCAGGAAGCATTTACCCAGCAGATGAATGAAAAGGCACGATCACTCGGCCTGAACGAAACTCATTTCACCAATCCCGACGGCCTGCCGACCCCCGATGAGTACACTACTGCCGCCGATATGGTTAAACTCGGGCGGGAGTTGCTGGAGACCTTCCCTGAGTCGCTGCAATATACGTCGGCCAAAGACTTCACCTTCACTACCACCGGCACCAAGGGCCGCACCGCGACCATCTCCCAACGCAATTTCAACACGCTGCTGTTTTATGACTCCCGGGTAAACGGAATCAAAACCGGCCACGTCGACGAAGCCGGATACCATCTGGTGGCCTCGGCTCACAGTGACAACCTTGATCTCGTTTCTGCCGTCTTCGGAACCTCGAGCATGGAGAAGCGGCGGGTCGAGACCGATAAGCTGCTCGAATGGGCATTTCAAACTTTTACCACCGTCCATTCGGATTGGCGCAAGGTGATGCCGGAAAAGGTTCGGGTCTACCAAGGCGACATCGACGAGGTGCCGATAGCGCCCGAAGGCGGCTCCTCCTACTTTACGGTTGACCAAGGATTGGAACGAAGGCTGAAGTTGGTCCCTGAGCTTACAGACAAGCCGCTGGTTGCGCCGTTGCCGAAGGGCGCGACCGTAGGCCAACTGACCGTTATGATCGCAGGGAAGCCGGCCTCGTCCGTGCCCATCGTAACGCAGGTTGCGGTCAGTCAAGGTGGCTGGCTCCATCGCGAGATAGACTCAATACGCATGAAGCTGTAGCTGTTTCACCAACGGCTACTTCCAGGGGCGCTCGATTATTTCAGTGTTGCCGCTCTCGTTGTCCACCAGCAGCAACTGGATTTGCTTGTAGTCGCCCTTGGGAAAGAAGACATAGCCGCTTACGGTAAAATTGTTGCGTACATCTTGGTTTTGCAACGCGAGCGCGGTGATTTGTTCATTTGCCTGCGTATCAGCTTTGCCTGGACCGGCGAAAGCCCCTTGAAGTGCACCTTCGCCGCTGCCGATAGCACCGCCCAGCGCCGCGCCGGTCGCTCCGCTATGGATAAATGAGCCTGCAATTGCGCCTGCGCCAGCGCCAAGCGCACCCGCGATAGCACCGCTGGCAGCGGCACTCGCTAATGCGGATTTGAGTTCTCCGGCGCCTCCAGCTTGTCGTGCCGCTTCACCCGGAGGCAGGGGGGCAATCCGTTGGCCCTGCTCGTCCAGAGCGAAAATCTGGCTTGGGACGACTGCGCGAGGAATATCAGTACCATTGGCGATGGAAATATAAACCGGCTGCACATCACCGATCGTGCTGGCGGGTTGCATCGCGAGGCTAAGCTGCCCAGGTTCGGGGGCAGCTACGACCTTGGGTGTATTCTTGAGCGGCGCTCGCGCCAGCACACAGCCGGCCATCACACAACCGGCGAGAATAAAGGTCAACCCGAACGATACCTCGCGAGGCAATATACGCAGAAGCCGATTGAGATTGATTGTGACCACGCTCCTCCTTACACGGCATAGCCCCTTTACGACGCACTACCATGACGGTTTTATTAATGATGCGTAAGCGCACTAGCGCAAATCAAGCTCAGTGCGGCGGCTGCGCGAACGGTGCTCTCTCCGTTGCGGCAAGGCAATCGCGGGAAGTCCTGCTAAAATGCAAGAGCGTCAGCCGGCAGATGAAGGCAGTGAGCGATGCCGGGGTGGTGAAATGGCAGACACAGAGGACTTAAAATCCTCTGGAGCGGAAGCTCCGTGCGGGTTCGAGTCCCGCCCTCGGCATCCCAAAATGCCAATCAAACGTGGAAGAATTCGCCAACCGGCACGAAACGAGCAGCGCCGGTCTACGCGTCAGAGCGCCCGATTGCAGTAAAATTGTAGTACGTGTTAGACGCGGCGCGGCTGCGCACTTTAGTAACTGTAGCAAATTTTTCACCTCATGTTCGCCGTTGCGCTGGCGCGATTGGCTCAATGCTCTGCGCTTCGCCGGCGCGGTCGTTGTGCTGGTGCTCGCGGGCTGGCGGCTGTGGAGTATCGGACGCCGCGATCTGGCCGATCGAGGTATTTCGGAGGGCCGGCGTGGTTTAACGGGCCGATGGGATTTTTGCTCGACATGTTCGAGGCGATGGCGTGCGCTCTTGTCACCTCTATTTCAACCAATCGTCAGCGACTGTACACATTTGGTTAGCATCATGGTCGAAATTGAGGTAAAGATAAGCGCTGCTGAAACGCCGATGGAAGTCTAGCCGCCGAGACGGGGGAAAATGAATGAAGCTGTCTGCATGCCGTTCCGAGCTTCGGACCGAGCCTCGACAGTTCTACTCCCAGGTGCTGAGGGAGCGGCTTGCCCGCCTGCAGTGTGCTCCTGAGCTAGTCTCGGCTTGTTACGAGTTCCTCGATTTTGAATTCGACCGAGGCGGACCGGCGAAAACTCTCGCGATTCGTGGCCTGATCCGGCTTCTTGGCATCCTGCTCCGAATCATACAAATCGAAGCCGGGTTTGGCGCTGCCACCCGCAAATCGGCAGAGGCTGCCCTTCTCGTTTTTATCACTGGACGCTTTGTGGCGCCGCACGAAGGTAGCGGCGCTGCATTTTCCAGGTCTGTTACGGCCATTGAGGCCGACGATGACTCTTAGGCTCGTCTTTTGCCTAGAGGCTGGAGGGGAAATCCCTTCTATAAAGCCCCACTAATAACGGACAGGGTCGAGCGCCCCCCCCCAAACGCCTCAGGCACGGCAGCTTCGGCGTAAAGGCGCGTGGAAGGCGCTACGCGATTGAGCCGGTGACGAATGTGGGCGCCGCGCGATACGGTTGCAGACCCAGGAACGAGCCTGGTTTCTCTATTGTTGACCATCTGTGGCGCGAGTTCCTTAATGGTCGCCAGAGCGCTCGCAGCACCCTTGCGTGCGAACTCAGCGGTCGTCAGGGTTCCATTCCCATTGCCTACCTACGGCGAGCCGGTCTGCGAAGCATTCCGGTGGTACTGCGCGGATTCACCGATTCCATGCGAGGGTCATGACGTCGGCCACGATGCATAGGCATGGTGGACGCACTAAACGCTCAACAGCCTGCCGCACAAGTGGAGGCCAAAGCGAATCTGAAATGGGGAAAAGGCAGCTCAATGGTTACCGTTGCCGTTTCTGCGGGCATTTAGGGATTCACAGGCCCTTTGTTTGTGCTGCTCCGCTACATATGAGAACACCTGAGCCATCATCCGGTCCCGTCTAATGGACGCAGCCATAAACGCCGAGATGTGCTCCGATTCAAGCTCGCGATTAGCGATGATTCTAAATGACGCGTGCAGTTCATAGTCCGCAACCTGGATTTCTTGCATGATTCGCCGCAACCCGGAGCCATCAACGCCCTCCTTCCGCGCGGTTTTGACTTACCTTATGGAGCCTTATCCTGTACTCGCCACAAAGGCCGCTTCGTTTAGAGACTTCATCGAACGCCGCATTCAAGCATTCAGGTTAGCAGTCACTCAAGTTACAATTGCGGTCTGGAACCCGTCAAGCATAAAGTGTCTTTTTGTTACTTCATTTATGTCGCATTGTTAAGAGCGCCGAAAAGCGACTTGAGCGTTAATGACACACGTGGCGTGAATGAGCCAGCACTTCAGGAACAGGCGGTGTCTGTTAACAGCACGTTTACCGAGCCGCGCATTATAGTGGGCAATGGATTCACTCAGAAGAGCGCTCGCGGACTAATCCGATTCGCGCTTTCGAGGCCCGCCATTTCACCGGTCATTACATCGCCAAGCTGCAGCGGCTTGGCGTAGAACTTCCGGTAATCCATGCGGCCGCGCATCTCGCCCGACGTAGACTTAGCGATTAGCCGCCTACACTTGCGCGCAGCCGCCATCTACGAATATTTCCGCACCTGTCATGTAGCTGCTGCCATCGACGCGAGAAATACCCCCGCCGTCGCGATCTCATCGGGTGTACCGACTCTGCCGAGCGGAATACTGCTGGGAATCACCTTCAGCGTTGCTCGCCCGCTTTCGATCCGCTGTTGCCTGCGGTGATGACTGCTATTTTGCCGCCGAGGTTTCTACTCATTGTGATAGCTCCATACCGAGTTATTCATTTCTGATTGCTCCTCAGTTCGGTCTTTTGCGCTGATCAGTTTCAGTGACCAGCGCCCGCCGCAATGCCGATCTGAAAGCGCCGGATTAGAAAGGCCAGCGGCAAGCCAAGCATCACCACCAGGCCCAGGAGATGAAAGCAGTCCATGGCGGCAAGCATGGTCGCCTGCTGTGTCATCAGGCTCGACACCAGCCCATATGACTGATGAATCGCGTCCGGACCGCTGGTTCCGCGTGTCACCAAGTAACGGCTCGTGCTGTTAACGAACTGCTGGACGGTTCCATCGGCCGAAGTGAGATGGCTGACGAGGACACTCTGATGATACTGGGTCCGCCGTTCCAGCATCGTGGTGACGAATGCAATCCCGAAGCTCCCGCCCCAGTTCCGGCAGAGGTTGGTCAGGCTCGAACCTTTGTTGTTCTTGTTCTTGGGCAGATAAGAGTACGCAAGCTGTGTTACTGGAACGAACATGAACGCGTAGCCGAATCCCTGGAAACAGCGCGCCAGTGCGAAATGAAAATAGTCTGTCTGGGTAGTGAGTCCGCTGTAGTAAAACATCGAAAGCGCCGCGATGGTGAAGCTGGCCCCCAAGAGGCGTTTCGCACCGATGCGCGGGACGATTCGGACCACAAAGGGAGCCAGGATCGTGATCACCGCAGCTCCGGGGCCCAAGACCAACCCTGCGTCAGTCGCGGTATAGCCAAAGAGAGTTTGAAGAATCTCCGGGATCAGCACTGTGCTGCCAAACAGTCCGAACGCGAAAACAAAGTAGTAGATGCACGCGAGTCCGAAGTTCCGCTCGCGCAGCAGAGTTAGTTCGACGACCGGATCGTGGTGACGCCATTCCCGCCAGATCGCAAGGGCTATCGCGACTACCGCGACTACGAGAAAAGTCGTGATAAAGCGGCTGCCGAGCCAGTCGTCGCGCTCGCCCCGATCGAGCACGACCTCGAGGCAGGCAAATCCGATCGCTATCAGCACGATACCAATGTGGTCGATCCGGAGCTGCCCGCCGCGCCATGCCTGGCGGCGTTCCTCGGTGAATTCGGGCGGATCGTGAACGAGTCGGCTGGAAAGCAGTAACGACAATAGACCGATCGGAACATTGATGAAAAAAACCCATCGCCAGGAGAAGTTGTCGGTAATCCAGCCGCCGAGCGGAGGTCCGACCGTGGCGCCGTCACGATCGCCATACTATAAAGCGCGAAGGCGGAGCCGAGCTTCTCCTTAGGAAATGTGTCCACTAGGATTGCCTGCTCCACGGGCGCCAGACCGCCACCGCCGGCGCCCTGGAGGACGCGGAAGAAGATCAGCATTCCCAGGCTGGGAGCGAGGCCGCATAGCAGGGAGGTCGCGGTAAAAAGCGCGACGTTCATCATGTAGTAGCGTTTGCGTCCGAAGACCCGGCTCAGCCACGCACTCATCGGCAGGATTACAGCGTTGGCAACCAGGTAGCTGGTCAGCACCCACGTGGCCTCGTCGTAACTGGTGCCGAGACCTCCGGCGATGTGCGGCAACGATACATTCGCGATGCTGGTGTCGAGCAGCTCCATGAAGGTCGCCATCGTCACGGTGAGCGCAATCGCCCACAGATTATGCCTCACGTGCGCAGCTTGCGCCGGCGCAGGAGTCGGCTTGACCGCTACTGCCGATGAGACTGATGCAGCCATACGGTAGGCTCCACTGACATTCCGGGATGCAACTGATGGTCGGGATCCTGTCCGGGGTCGAAGAGGATTCTCACGGGTAGCCGCTGCACTACCTTTACGTAGTTGCCGGTAGCGTTCTCCGACGGCAGCAGGCTGAAACGATCGCCGCTCGCGCCGGGCATGTGCTCTACCTGACCGCGATAATCGCGGCCGAACGTATCGACATGAATTGTGACCTTTTCGCCACGATGCATGCTGGCGAGTTGTGTTTCCTTGAAGTTCGCAGTTACCCAGATTTCGTCGGTCTCTGTCACAAACATCAGGGTCTGCCCGGGCTGGATTCGGGAACCCAACTGGACGGACCGCTTTCCGGCGATCCCGTTCGCCGGAGCGTAAATTTTCGTGTAGCTCAGGTTGAGCAGCGCCTGATCGAGAGCGGCCTTTGCCGCATCGGCATCCGCCCGGCGTGCAGCAATCGCCTTAAGCGCCGAGCCGGCCGCCTCCCGGGCGGAATCGACTTTCGCGGCATCAACGCGCGCGATGGCGGTATACTGATCATATTGCTCCTGCGGCACCACCTGCTGATCGAGCAGAATGGTGTACCTTCGGGCATCTCGTTGCGATTTGAAGTTGGTCGCATCGGCTTCGCGAATGTTCGCGAGCGCGGCGGCATAGTCCTGCTTGGCGGCAGCGACCTGAGCGCACGCCAATCCGAGGCGCGCTCGCGCCTGCTCCACCGCCACCTCGTAATCCCGTGGGTCGATTTCGACCAGCAGCTCACCTTGCGTCACACGGTCGTCATCCTCCGCGTGAACCCCGACAACTGTGCCGTCGACTCGGGAGCTGAGCGGATCTATGTGGCCGTCGATCTGTGCGTCATCGGTGGATTGATAAGACTGCAAGTAATTCCACCCGAAGGGCGCGATTGCGCCCGCTGCGAGGCTCAGCAATCCAAGCAGCCAAAGTCGCCTGGACCCGAGCTTGGACCAACGGCCTCCGCCGGAGTGGCCGCGTCCCCGCTTGCTCTCGTTTGTCAACTGGATGTGAGAATGGGTGATAGTACCCTGCTTGAAAGCCTTCAACCCGTCAGTCGAGACTTCGCGATCGGATTCTGGAATGTCAGAGCCGCTTCGCACATCGCGACGCTTTTCGCGATCCGCAACGCCCACACCATCGTCAATTTCGAGGGAATTGTTCATGTTATTCACCCCCAGCTCGTTGCATATACAAATATCCTGCCAAGACATCCCGATTCGGCTGGTAGTCGCCGTCGCGATTTCGTCAGGACTCGACCGAGGGAAATCAACACAACTCGTCCGCCCTTTCGCGCCGGATTTTCTGCACGAACGGGATCGGAGATGGTGGTTCAGTATCGAGACCTGCTAGAAACAGGAGAAGCGATTGCGATACCGTTAATTCAATTGCGGAGCTTCCTTACAACTGATTTCAGAGCTGTAACTCCGTCCGCTCCTAGCTGGTGGGCTACCTGGTTTTGAGCTTTTTGCCAGGCAGGATAACTTTTTCGCAGCAAAGTCATCCCCTTTTCCGTGACCGCGATTTGATGGCTGCGCCGATCACCCTCGCCAGGTTCCAGCCTGAGCCATCCCCTGGTGCACATACGCGCGACATTGCGGCTGAGCGTTGACTCGTCCATCGCAAGAAATTTCGCCAATTCGGCGGGTCGCGTCTCTTCACGGTTCGCAATTGCGTTTAACACACTGAATTGGCTGACCTTCAATCCCACCTCTGCCAGAGCGTCATCGTAAATCGCCGTAATCACCCGACTCAGCAGCCTGGCTCTGAACCCCAGACACTCCGGTCCAACCCTCCTGGTCTGTTCACTCATAATTGTTGTATATGCAAACCATTATGCGGCCTGTCAAGCGGCTGAAGAATTCCCCTTGGATCGCCGAGGTTGACCACGCTCTCGTTTTTAGCCGTGGCTGAGTGTCGCTCTTTCGATTTTTTCCAGGTACGGGACCACGCCGGGAGCGAACGCCGGATGCTGCGAGAGTTTCGCGAAGTGAGCCATTACACGCGGATACTCCGCGTCGACAATCGGATTCGGGATCGGCTTTAATCCTCGCCTTTCGAGATCGCCCGCGCGCGGCTTCTCGTTTATAGAACAGGCCTATCTCAGCAACGAAGCAGGTAGCGGCAAGCGTCAGGCCGTCACCCACAATCAACGCGATTGGGCCACAGCGCCTGATTGAAATGGAATTGGGCAGCGTCAGAGTTCGAGGTGTTCCGTGAATCCCGGCCCTGCCGCGAGCTGAGCCCCGTTCGAGCGGTTCCGCGGCGAGTTTCGCGTCGGCAACGACCGGTTCGGGACACCAGCGTTCGGGCGCTCCATGAAAGAAACTATGGCGCTCTGAGCCGTCTCATTTCGCCGCTTTCCAATAAATCCACAGTGACAGCCCCTTAAAATTTTTCTTTAAACGGACGAACGTCGATGTCGAGCGTCCAGGCGCTAGGGTTCTGGTGTGCGAGGTGCCAGTAGGTATCAGCGATTGCCGACGGCTTGAGCAAGTCGTCGTCTTTAAGTTGCGGAAAGCGCTGGCGGATGATTGGCGTATCGATCGCCCCATCAACGTTGATCCATGCGACGTGGATGCCCCTGGGCCCAAGGTCGCGCGCCATCACGTGGGCGAGGCCGCGCATCGCGAACTTCGCCGGTCCGAAGGCCGCCGAGGTCGCGAACGGTTTAACCCCGGCAGTCGCTCCGGTAAACAGAATCACTCCTCGCTGCTTCTGGAGCATTGCGGGCACCACCTGCTGCGCGGCGAGAAAGGCGCCAAAGCTGCCGACTCGCCAGGTGTTCTCGAAGGTGCTGGACTTGGTATCCATCAGCGTGCCGAACGGGCGCATTGCGGCGTTGTAAAGTAAGACCTCCGTTTCACCGAACTCGCGGCGGATTCGCTCGAACGCGTCAGCGATCTCTTGTTCCTTACTCACATCAGCAGGGACGACCAGCGAACTTCCGCCGGCGGCGGAGATTTCTCTTGCGAACTCGATCAGTTTCTCCTCATTGCGCGCCACCAGCGCCACCGCGTAATCAGCCGCGAAACGGCGCGCCAGGGCAGCGCCCAATCCTGGTCCGACACCTATAACTGTGGCGACCTTTTTGTCTGTCATCGTTTTCCTCTTCTGACTGAATGTTGCCTGAAGCGCGGTTTATGGTTCAGCTTCAGATTGAATAGGTCGATTGTCTTGAGCTCTCCTTCGCGTTTCGTCCGTACGGACGAA